>Ga0265314_10000125_pt1 | contig 118671 bp, 109 predicted proteins | sample 4126metaG_FD_203106 | JGI IMG/M metagenome (GOLD analysis project Ga0265314, IMG submission 203106) | Rhizosphere microbial communities from Carex aquatilis grown in University of Washington, Seatle, WA, United States - 4-1-26 metaG | ecosystem: Host-associated > Plants > Roots > Rhizosphere... | reverse complement strand
TTCCCGCTGCTCAACACGCTGATCCTTCTGACCTCCGGCACGACGGTGACCTGGGCGCATCACGCCATCCAGCATGGCGACAAGAAGGGCGCGGTGCGGGGCCTGCTCCTCACCGTGCTGCTCGGCGCCTCGTTCACCTGCATCCAGGCCTACGAATATTCGCATGCGCCGTTCACCTTCGGCTTCAACGGCGCGGCGCTGGCCCCCTTCACCGACGCGGCGCACGCCAGCCTTGCCGTCGGGCAGGGCAATCTGGGCGCCATCTACGGCTCGACCTTCTTCATGGCGACGGGCTTCCACGGCTTCCACGTCATTGTCGGCACGATCTTCCTGTCGGTCTGCTTGGGGCGCGCCATCGCCGGGCAATTTACGCCCGCGCGGCATTTCGGCTTCGAAGCCGCGGCCTGGTACTGGCACTTCGTCGACGTGGTCTGGCTGTTCCTGTTCACCTGCATCTATGTGTTCGGTCAGGGCGCGGTGACGTCCTGAGCTTTACCTCCCCCTTGTGGGGAGGTCGGCCTCCGAAGCTGCGAAGCGGCGTCGGAGGACGGGTGGGGGACCGATGTCGAAGGTAAACACCTCTCGTGTGGCGCTTCTCGCGCTCTGCCCGCGCTGCGGCGAGGGAAACCTGTTCCACGGTTATCTGCATCTCGCCCCGCATTGCAGCCATTGCGGCCTCGATTACGCGATGTTCGATGCGGGAGACGGCCCGGCGGTGTTTGTCGTCCTGATCGTTGGCGCGATCGTCTGCGCCGCGGCGCTGTACGTCGAGTTCACCTACCAGCCGCCCTACTGGGTGCATGCGGTGTTGTGGATTCCCACCATCGCCATCCTGACGTTTGGCCTCTTGCGCCTCGCCAAATCGCTGCTGCTGGTCCTGCAATACAAACACAAAGCGGGCGAGGGTAAACTTATGCAATAAGATTACCTCCCCCTTGCGGGGAGGTCGGAGCGCGGCACGCGCTCCGGGTGGGGGTAGGTTTTCGACGCAGGCCCCCACCCGATCCGATTTCGCTTCGCTCAATCGAATCGACCTCCCCGCAAGGGGGAGGTAAAAGGAGCCATGCTCCACTTCCGACCGCTTCCCATTCTCACCGCTGTTTGCGCGGTGGCATTTGCGATCCTGATCTCGCTCGGGGTCTGGCAGATCCAGCGCCTGCATTGGAAGCTCGGCCTGATCGCTGAGGTGAACCACAGCCTCGCGGCGCCGCCGCTCTCGCTCGACACGGCGCTGGCGATGGGCACACGCGCGCAATATCACCGTGTCTTGCTCGATGGTTGGTTCCTCAACGACAAGGAATCCTACGTCTATGCGAGCGGCCCCGGTGGCGCGCCGGTCTATCATGTTCTGACGCCGTTCGAGACCCGCGAGCGGCGCGTGCTGATGGTGGATCGCGGCATCGTGCCGCCCGAACTTCTCGATCCGGGCAAGCGTGCACGCGTAGACGAGCGCGTGATGCTGGGTGTCTGGCGCGTTCCCGATCCGCCGGGGATGTTCACGCCATCGCCCGACACCGCCCATCGCATCTGGTATTCGCGCGACGTGAGCGCCATCGCCGCCGCCGACTACGTGAAGCTCGCCGCGCCCGTGATCGTCGAGGCCGACGCCTCGCCCAATCCGGGCGGCTGGCCGAAGGGCGGACAGACGCAGGTCACGTTCCGCAACGAGCATCTGCAATACGCCATCACCTGGTTCGCCCTCGCCGCCGCACTGCTCGGCGTCTACCTCGCCTTCCACATCAGCCGGGGAAGGTTGGGGTGGAAGTGACCGATCAGTCGCGCTGGTATAATGTTGGGCGGTTCTCTGCGGTGCTGCGTGGTGCCGCCAATCACAGGGCCGCGTGAGACTGTACGGGCGGCTATAGTGGCGGAAGCGAGGGCAACCAATGGTGAGTGACCTCGAAAGGCGGCTCGCGCGAATTGAACAAAAGACGAATGTTATTGGATGGGCAGCAGGAGTTACCCTGGGCATCGTCGTGGGCACCGTGACATACTACATGCAGATGCCCCATACGAACGTATGGTGGTCGGTGATCGCTGGAGGTGTGGCAGCTGGCGCTGTTGAATGGGAACTACGACAGATCAATAAGCGGCTCGGCGATTAATTCTCGTGTCCCACATTTTCAAATTAGGACACTAACCACCCCTTGTACCTTGTCGGTCGGATCACCATTTTTTCTATGTCCAAACATTTGTGTACGAAGGATAGGAGCGTTAACCGCTACCCCCACTTCGTCATGGTCGCCCTTGAGGCGACCATCCAGCGAAACAAAGAGTCTTCCGGCGCGCGGACGCGCGCCGACTGGGTGGCCGGGTCAAGCCCGGCCATGACGAGTTAGGGGTGCGGCCAGAGCGTTTGTGAGCGTTTTCAAAAACCCCGTTATGCTGGACGGGTGGACTTTGTCTAGAATGCCCCCCTAAAGCGATTTTTCACCCGGCCTAGCCTTCATGCAGTACACGAACACGCCATGCGCTACATAAGCACCCGCGGCCAATGTCCGCCGCAATCCTTCGCCGAGATGCTGCTGGCGGGCCTCGCGCCGGACGGCGGGCTCTATCTGCCCGAAGCTTGGCCGCATTTCACCGCCGCCGAAATCGCCGGGTTCGCGGCGCAGTCTTATGCGCAGGTGGCGCAGACCGTCATCGCGCGCCTCGTCGGCGACTCGTTCTCGGATAAGGAACTCTCCGCCGACATCGCCGCGGCTTACGCCACCTTCGACGACCCGCGCATCGCGCCGCTGGCGGAGATCGGTCCGAACCTGTTCCTGCTGGAGCTGTTCCACGGCCCGACGCTGGCCTTCAAGGATATCGCGCTGCAAGTCCTCGGCCGCCTCTTCGCGCGCGCGCTGAAGAAGCGCGGCGGACGCGCCACCGTGCTGGCCGCCACCTCGGGCGACACCGGCTCTGCGGCAATCGCGGCGCTCGGCGGGCTGGAGAACATCGAAGTCTTCGTCCTGCATCCGAAGGGTCGCGTCAGCGAGGTGCAGCGCCGCCAGATGACGACCGCGCCGTTCGCCAATGTCCACAACATCGCGCTGGAAGGCACCTTCGACGACGCGCAGGCCATCGTGAAGGCGCTGTTCGCGGAAACGGATTTCTCGCACGCCGTCAATCTCACCGCGGTGAACTCCATCAACTTCGCGCGCATCGCGTCTCAGAGCGTCTATTACTTCACCGCCGCCGCCGCGCTCGGCGCGCCGCCGGTCTTCGTCGTGCCCACCGGGAATTTCGGCGACGTGTTCGCGGGCGAGGCGGCGATGCGCATGGGTCTTGCGGTGAAGAAGCTTGTCGTCGCCACCAATGCCAACGACATCATGGCGCGCGCGCTGACCGAAGGCGTCTATGCCACCGGCCGGGCCCAGCCGACGCTCAGCCCGTCGATGGACATTCAGGTCGCCAGCAATTTCGAGCGCGCGCTGTTCGAAGCCTCGTGCCGCAATGCCGCGTGGGTGCGCGAGGCGATGGCGCAATTCGCCCAGACCAACGCGCTGATGCTCCCCGATGCCGTCCGCACCTCGCTCGCTGCGCGCTACGCCGCCCGGCGCTGCGACGACGAACAGACTCTGGCCGCCATCGCCCGCGTCCATGCCGAAACCGGACGTCTGATCGACCCCCATACGGCGGTCGGCGTGGCGGCCGCTTACAACCTGGGAGAGCATGCAAAGGATACGGTTGTGGTCCTTTCCACCGCCCATCCGGCCAAGTTCCCGGAGGCCGTCCGCCAGGCCACGGGCCAAATTCCCCCGGCGCCCCCGCGGCTTAAGGAGATCCTTAAGGCTGCCGAGAAAATGACTGTCCTGGCAGCCGAGAAGGGCTTGGTTCGGGCCTTCATCGAGGCTACAGTCCCTCCATCATGAACATAGAAATCTCTCGTCTTTCCAATGGGTTGATCGTGGCGACCGACCCCATGCCCCAGCTTGAGAGCGCCGCTGTCGGGGTGTGGGTGAATTGCGGCGCGCGCAACGAGACCAAGGCGCTGATGGGCGTCTCGCACATGCTCGAGCACATGGCGTTCAAGGGCACACGCCGGCGCACCGCGCGCGATATTGCCGTCGAGATCGAATCCGTGGGCGGCTTCCTCAACGCCTACACCAGCAGGGATCAGACCGCCTTCCACGCCCGTACGTTGAAGGCCGACGTGCCGCTGGCTGTGGATATCTTGGCCGACATCCTGACCGAGCCGACCTTCGACAACATCGAACTCGAGCGCGAGCGCCAGGTCGTGCTGCAGGAAATCGGCGAAGCGCGCGACACGCCCGACGACATCATCTTCGATTATCTTCAGTCCGTCGCTTATCCGAACCAGCCGATGGGTTGGCCGATCCTGGGCGAGGAGGCGACCGTTGGCGCATTCGGCCCCGGCGATCTCTTCGCCTATCTGCGCACCCATTATCACGCCGGCGGGATGACGTTGATCGCGTCAGGCGCCGTCAATCATGCCGATATGGTCCGCCTCGCCGAAGACAAGCTCTCTATGCTCGCGCCCGGGGAAACGCCGGCGGCCGAGCCCGCCTGCTACAGCGGCGGTGAAATGCACGTCGGAGGCGATTTGGAGCAGGCCCATATCGCATTTGCGTTCCCGGGCGTGTCGAACCTGGATCCCGACTTTTACGTCTCGCAGGTTTACGCCGGCGCGCTCGGCGGGGGCATGTCGTCGCGGCTGTTCCAGGAAGCCCGCGAAAAGCGCGCTCTTTGCTACTCGATCTATGCCTTCGCGCAGAGCGCCAAGGACAGCGGCCTGATTGGCGTCTATACCGGCACGGGTGAATCGGAGGCGGCGGAAATCGGCGCGGTCGTGGCAGGCGAAATGGCATCTCTTGCGGAGACGGCAACCGAAATCGAAGTGGCGCGCGCCAAGGCGCAGATGAAATCGAGTTTGCTGATGGGCCTAGAACAACCCACCGCCAGGGCGGAGATGATGGCGAGTCAAATCTTCCATTATGGCCGCGTGCTGTCGGTGGAAGAATTGGTTGCCAAGCTTGAGGCCGTCGATGCCGCCGCGGTTCGCCGCTTCGGCGCGCGGGTGATGGACTCGCTGCGGCCCGTGATCGCAACGGTCGGTCCGGCGGGCAAGTTCGAATCCTATGAGATATTTGCGGGGCGCTTCGGGTCGCGGCAGACCATGCGCGCGGCGGAATGAAATCTCACCCCATGTCCTTCATGCGGGGACTGACGTTTCCCGGCGGCCAGCAACCGGTGATACGCGGCGGCGAGGTCTACATGCGCTATCCGCGAATGCCGGACTTCGCCGCTTGGGCGCGGTTGCGCCACGAGAGCCGGGAATTTCTCACGCCGTGGGAACCTTCCTGGGCCAGCGACGAATTGACCAAGGGCGCGTTTCGCAGGCGCATAAAGCGCTACCAGAAGGAAACGCGTCACGATTCGGCTTACGCGTTCTTTGTGTTTCGCAATGATGACGACGCGTTAATGGGCGGCTGCACGCTCTCCAACGTGCGGCGTGGTGTCACTCAGTGCTGTGCGCTGGGTTATTGGATCGGCGAGCGTTTTGCCGGTCAGGGTTACATGTACGATGCGGTGCGGGCACTGATCCCGTTCATCTTCACCACACTAGGCCTTCATCGAATCGAGGCGGCCTGTCTGCCGACCAACGAACCTTCCAAGAACCTTCTGGTCAAAACGGGATTCCGCCAGGAGGGCATTGCGCGCCGCTATCTGCAAATCAACGGCGAGTGGCGGGACCACGTCCTATTTGCTTTGCTCTCGGATGAAGCACAGATAGGTTAGCGCCCCGAAGCTCCGACGCCCTGGGACCAATAACGCTGGTGATGAGACGATTGATCTTGGCGGTTGCCGTGGCGGCCGCGAGTTTGGCAGGTGCGCACGCGGCTGGCGGCCCGGCGCCCACGCCGAACGCCGCCCGGTTCAACGGGCCGGAAGGCGTCATCGAGCTGAAGGATACGGTCGCTCCCTATCGATCGTCTGCCGGCGGCAAATCCCCAGCGTCGGCTTGGTACCTGTTCACGGCGGTCAATGAATCCAATCAGCCTGTGATCCGCGTGCTGTATGCGGCGCAACCGCCGGGCATCGGCCTCGGTATTCTTCCGCGCGCGACGCGCCCGACGATCCTGCAAATGGTGAGTTCCCATCCCGGCGTCTTGGTCGAAAGCACCAATGCCTATGGCCGTCATGCCTTCCGCGTGACGATCCCGGCCTCAGCCTCTGCGCCGCTTGCAGTGCGCATCGCGAATGCACCGGCGCCGCCGTCGCTGCTCGCGTGGACCGAGCCGGCGCTTGCGGCTCATAACCGCCAGATTGCGATCTTTATTTCTGCGGTCGCTGGATTGATTGGCGCCGCCGCGGCGATTGCCGCCGGCCTTGCGGTCATGACTCATCACGGCCCGCCGCGCTGGGCCGCCGCGACGCTGCTTTTGATCCTGCTGACGCGGCTCTCCGCCATCGGCCTGTTCGACGGCAGTCTCGTCACCCACGTTGGAGGACCGTACGGCCTCACGGCGTTGTTCGCCGGATTGTCTCTTGCCGCAGGCGCGCGGCTCATCGACACCATCGTTCCGCTCAAGGAGCTTTGGCCTGCTGCGCAGCGTTGGTTCGATTGGTCGCTGATCGGTCTGTTGGTGCTGTCCGTGCTGGCTTATCTGGGCGTGCCCGCCGCGACGTTGCTGGCGAACATTGTTCTTGTCTGCGGCACGGTGGCGATTGCCGTCTATCTGTACTATCGCGGCCGCGCCGGCTCGCGCGCCGCGCGTGTGATCATGCCGAGCGCTTCCTTGTTCGCGCTCGTGACGGTCGCAGCAACGTTTAAGGCGCTGGACGGTTTCGGCAGTTCGCCGCTTGCTCCCGATCTGGCCGGCGGTTTTGCGGCGGCCGGCGCCGTGCTCCTGGCATTGGCGGTGGCCGCGGGCGAGGGGATCGCCGTGCTGCCGTTCACGCGCATTGCCCAAACCGCTCCGCCGCCGCCGCCACCACCGCCGCCGCCGCCGGCTCCGGTACCGGATCCCGTACCGCACGCAGCCATCGAAGCGATCGGCGCGTCATATCAAGGCGTGTTCGAACTCGATCTTTCAGAGGACAGTGTCGTGCTGTCGCGCGAAGCGGCGGTTCTCACCGGATTATATCATGACGGCACAGGCCGCATGCCGCACGCGGTGTGGATGGCGCGCATTCATCCCGAAGACCGTCCCGTGTATGAACAGGCCATCTCCGATTTCCGCGCGCAGGCAGGGCTGGCGTTCCGCATCGAGTTTCGTGTGCGCGCCGAAGACGGACGCGATTCCTGGTTCGAACTGCGCGCGACGATGAAGGGCCCCGAGAACGCGGCGGCGGAACGCTGCGTGGGGCTGTTGGCCGATGTCACGAGCCGTAAGGAATCCGAGGCGGCGATGATGGACCGCACGCTGCGCGATCCGCTGACCGGTCTGGGCAACCGCGTGGCGCTGATGGAGGAGCTTGAGAAGCTTGGAGAAGGCTTGCGCGACGCGACGTTCGCGGTGCTCGACATCGACAGGTTCAAGACCATCCACGCGAGCCTCGGAGATGCCGGCGGCGACATCGTGCTTTCGAAGGTCGCCGAACGGCTGGTAAATCGCTTCTCCGGCTTCGCCCAGATCTTCCGCGTCGGCGGTGATGCCTTCGCGTTGTTGTTCAAGCAGCCCGGCATCAAGCCTGCCGCGGCCGGAGCCGAGCTTGTGGAACTTTGCGGCGCCGTGCACCTGCTCGACGGGCGCAATGTCTTCGCGCCTGCCAGCGTTGGTGTCACGGAAGGCCGCGAGGCGCACGGTCCCTTCGAACTGTTGAAGAACGCGGAGCTGGCGCTGGTCCAGGCCAAGCGGCATGGCGGCGACTGCGCCAGGGTGTATTCGCGTGAGTTGGAAGCGCTGGCGCCCGGCGACGCGGTGGCGCTTGAAGCAGCCCTGCGCCAGGCCATCGAGAAAGGCGAGATCGAGGTCTTTTATCAGCCCATCGTACGACTTGCCGATCGCTCGGTGGCCGGGTTCGAAGCGCTGCTGCGCTGGCGCCATCCGACCAAGGGCCTGGTCGCGCCTGCCGACTTCATCGCGCATTCCGAGGAAACCGGGCTGATCGTCGCGTTGGGGCGGCTGGCGCTCCAACGCAGCGCGAAGGATCTGGCGCAATGGCAGCGCTATTTCCCGCTGCTGGAGCCGCTGTTCGTCAGCGTCAATCTTTCGCGCCGTCAGTTGCTCGACACCGGTCTGGAGACGGACCTTGCGGCTCTGCTGGCAAGCGCAGGGCTCGCGCCGGGCACCCTCAAGCTGGAAGTCACGGAAAGCGCCATCGCCACGGATGGCGACGCCTGCGCGCTGCTCAAGCGGATTCGCGCGCTTGGCGCCGGCTTGGCGATCGACGATTTCGGTACGGGACTGTCCAGTCTCAGCCAGTTGCGGGACATCCCGTTCGATGCCGTGAAGATCGACAAAAGCTTTTTAGTACGCCACGGCGGCACGGACACGGACAGCGGAGGGGAGGTTGTACTCGCCTCCATCGTCACGCTGGCTTGCGACCTCGGTCGCGACGTCATCGTCGAAGGCGTGGAAACCGAAAGCGACGCCGGCCGCATGCTGGAACTCGGCTGCGCCTACGCGCAGGGCTTTTTGTTTTCGGAGCCGCTTACGGCGACGGATGTGCTGGCCTACATTGCGCGCCACTTCCGTCCGGGCGCGGACAGCAGTTTAGGCGCGGCCGGCCTGGGAGGATAAGCCCGAAACATCTGCGCCCAGCTTTGCCAGGGCGGTCTGCCACTTCGCTTTGCTGTCCGTGTCGAACACCAGCGCCTCGTCGGCGTCGCAATGGATCCAGCCGTTCGCCTTGATCTCGTCCTCGATCTGTCCTTCGCCCCAGCCGGCGTAACCGAGCGCCAGAACGGACTTGTTCGGGCCGTGCCCTTCGCAGATCGCGCGCAAAATGTCGGCGGTGGCAGTCAGCGAGAACTCGCTTGTGACCGCCAGCGTGGATTCGCCGTTGCCATAATCGGCACTGTGCAGGACGAAGCCGCGGTCCATCTGGACCGGGCCACCGAACAGGACCGGTGCGTCGTGCCGGCTCGCCGTCACGTCGATGCCCAGTTTGCCCATCAGCTCGTGGAAGGAAAACCCGTCGATCGGTTTGTTGATGATTAGTCCCATGGCGCCCTGGGCCGAGTGCGCGCATATGAAGATGACGCTTTTTTCAAAGCGCGGATCACCCATTCCGGGCATGGCTATCAGGAGCTTCCCCTGAAGGAAGTTCTCATCGCTTTGCAGTGCCGATGATTTCGAGGCCATGCAAAAACGATAGCATAACGGCTTCCCGGGCGCACATCATTAGGTTAGAACTAGTCAAAGGTGCCACAGCAAGGAGAAGCTCATGACCATCAAAATCGGCGACAAAATCCCATCGGCGACGCTGGTGCAGATGAAGGACGGCTCCCCCAAACCGGTCAAGACGGATGAGCTCTTTGCCGGTAAGACGGTCGTGCTTTTTGCGCTGCCCGGAGCGTTCACGCCGACCTGTTCGGCCAAGCACCTGCCGGGCTTCGTCCAGCATGCGGGCGACCTCAAGAAGAAGGGCGTCGATGCGATCGTCTGCCTTTCCGTCAACGACGCGTTTGTCATGGGCGCCTGGGGCGAACAACAGGGCGCCGGCGACAAGGTCATGATGGTGGCGGACGGCAACGGCGAATTCACCCACGCCGTCGGCCTCGAAATGGACGCCACCAAATTCGGCATGGGCAAACGCAGTCAGCGTTACTCCATGCTGGTCAAGGACGGCGTGGTGAAAGAGCTGAACGTCGAAGAGCCGGGCGCCTTTGCAGTCTCCAGCGCGGAACACATCCTGAAGCAGGTTTGATTTCTTTCTGCCCCCGCAAGCGAAGCGAAGCGGGGGCAGAAACCGCTATTCGTTATTCGCCCTTCCCGGTATCGCCTCCCGCGCCAGAACATCGGCGCGCTCGTTTTCGGTGTGTCCGGAATGGCCCTCCACCCACCGCCATGAAATCGTATGGCGCGCGGAGGCTTCTTCCAGTGCCCGCCATAGTTCTTCATTCTTGACGGGTTCCTTATCGGCGGTGCGCCAACCGTTCTTCTTCCAGTTCTTCATCCATTTGGTTGCGCCGTCCATCACATAGCGGGAGTCGGTGTGGACAACGGCGGCAGAAGGCTTCTTCAGCGCCTCCAGCGCGCGGATCACGGCGGTCAGTTCCATGCGATTGTTGGTCGTCGCCGCCTCGCCGCCGGAGAGTTCCCGCTCGTGCTTGCCGGCGCGCAGGATGGCCGCCCAGCCGCCCGGGCCGGGGTTTCCGGAACAGGCGCCGTCGGTGAAGATGTCGACGCGGGGCTGGCTCACAAACCGTACTCCGCGGCGTTGCGCACGTTGCGATGGAAGCGCAGGCGCTTGGAGAAATCGCGCGGATCTTTGGGCCTCACCAGCGCGGTCGGATCGTGGTTCAGCCAGTCGTAAAGCCGCGTCAGCAGGAACCGCAGCGCCGCCCCGCGGGCCAGTACGGGCAGCGCCTCGATCTCGGCGGGCGACAAGGCCCGCTTCCGGCGATAGGCCGCGATCAGGCTCTTGCTTTTGGTGACGTTGTAGGCGCCGTCGGGCTCGAAGCACCAGGCGTTCAGCATCACGGCCAGGTCATAGGCGTAGGCGTCGTTGCAAGCGAAATAGAAATCGATCAGGCCGGACACCTCGCCGTTCATGAACAGCACATTGTCAGGAAACAAATCGGCATGGATCACGCCGCTCGGCAGATCGTGCGGCCAATCCGCCGTAACCTCGGTCAACGTCGTCTCGATGAGCGCGCGCAAATCCGTCTGCACGGTCTCGGCGCGCGGGGCGCATTGGGCCGCAAGCTCGCGCCAACCCTGGTGGCCGAGCGCGTTCGGACGTGTCGGCGCGAAGTCTTTGCCCGCTTCGTGAAGCGCGGCCAACGCGGCCCCCGCGGCCGCGCAATGGGCGGCTTCGGGCCGGCGCAGCGACAGGCCGTTCAGGAACGTCAGCAGAGCGGCGGGCCGGTTGTTCAGCAGCGCGGATTGCGCGCCCTTGCTGCTGCGTACGGGTACCGGGCAGGAAATGCCATGGGCCGCCAGATGCTCCAGCAACCCCAGGAAGAAAGGCAAGTCGCCGGCGTGAACGCGCTTTTCGTAGAGTGTGAGGATGAACGAGCCACGCTCGGTCTGCAGATAGTAGTTGGAATTCTCCACGCCCTCGGCGATGCCCTTGAAGCTTTGGGGTGCGCCCAGCGCGTAATCGGCGAGGAAGGCCTCAAGGTCTTCGAAAGAGACTTCGGTATAAACCGCCATTGGCGCTTTCTTTCAGGATCGTTGCGCCAGTTCGACGATCCGAATCGCCCGTTCTATGCCCGCACAGACGCCGCGCGGGGCCGCGGGCAGCAGCTTTGGATGCGGCCTTTGAGCCATTGGTCGGTTCCGTTCGGTGCTTCCCATGATAGGCTCGCTTGGCTACAGTCCGGCACTCTTTGGCGCTGGCCCAGAAGTCGGCTGCAGGATATTAAAAGTCAAGCAAAAGGCGAAATATTGGCCGGGCCCGCCGACGCTGAGCCTGCCGCATCGACAAGGCGATTTGATCTGAACATGAGACACCAACTTTTCCGGACAATGGCGGCTTCGGTCCTCGCACTGGGTCTATTGGCGAGCTGCTCGACCTATCACGCGGCGATGTCATACGTCCGCAGCGATAGCGCTTTGAAATGCTCGGACGCGGTGATCCTGGCGAACGCGTCGAGCCTGCCGGGGTTCGCCCCCGCCACGGGCGGGGATCCCTCCGGCTTGGTGTACACGATCGCCATGAACAACGTGAAGACCAGGTGCGACTACGACAAGTCCGAACGAACCGCGGATGCGCGAACAAGGATTTTCGTCCACGCGGAGCGGACGACGGGCGGACATGAAGCTACCTATCGCGTTCCCTATTTTGTGGCCGTGACGACCAATGGCGAGATATTGGACAAGAAGACATACTGGATGGAATTCTCGTTCCGCTCCGATTCCGTCGTCGCCGACGCCGAAGAAGTCGTCGAGTCCACGCTGGTGACTGTCGCAAAGGGCAAGCAGCCTTATGACTACCATTTGATCGTCGGCTTCCAGTTGACCAAGGAACAACTCGACTTCAACAACAAGATGGGGCGCTACGCCCCATGACGGCGCTCGTTGCCGAGTTGAGCGCGATCGCATCGGCGGCGTTCGCGGCCGAAGGTCTGTCTGCGAGGCTCGGACACGTCGTACCGTCCGACCGCCCCGATCTGGCGCAGTTTCAATGCAACGGCGCGCTGGCTGCGGCGAAGGAAATCGGCGCCAAGCCGCGCGACATCGCCCAGAAGATCGCCGCTCGCCTCAAGGCCGATCCGCTGTTCTCCAAGGTCGAGATTGCCGGTCCGGGCTTCATCAACATTGACCTGACCGACGCGGCGTTGGCGGAACGCGCGGGCGCGATGGCGAAGGACGAACGCCTTGGCGCGCCAGAGACCGGCAAGGGCAAGACCCTGGTCATCGATTTCGGCGGACCGAACGTGGCCAAGCCGATGCATGTCGGCCATCTGCGCTCGGCGATCATCGGTGACTGCTTGCAGCGCCTGTTCCGCGCCAATGCCTGGCGGGTGGTCAGCGACGTGCATTTGGGCGATTGGGGCCTGCAAATGGGCCAGCTCATCAGCGAGATCGGCATCCGTAACCTGGCGCCGGTCTATTTCGATCCGGATTTCAAAGGTCCGTACCCGGATGAATCGCCGGTGACGATGGACGATTTGGAGGAGATTTATCCGGCCGCGGCTGCCGCCTGCAAGGCCGAGCCGGCGCGGCTGGACGAGGCACGGCGCGCCACCGCCGAGCTGCAATCTGGCAGGCCTGGTTATGTCGCGCTGTGGCAGCACTTCGTGAAGGTCTCCGAGCGCGGACTGCAGCGCGAATATTCCAGCCTCGGCGTCACCTTCGATCTGTGGAAGGGCGAGGCCGACGTCGATCCGCTGATCGCGCCGATGGTGGAGGATTTGAGACACCGCGGCCTTGCCGTGGAAAGCGAAGGCGCCCTCGTGGTGCAAGTGGGCGAGCCGGACGACAAGAAGGAGATGCCGCCGCTCATCCTGCTCAAGTCGGACGGCGCGGTGCTTTACGGCACGACGGACATGGCCACCATCGTCGATCGCGTGAAGGACTACGACCCGGACCTCATCCTGTACGTCGTGGATCAGCGCCAGCACGGCCATTTCGAGCAGGTGTTCCGCGCTGCGCGGAGGGCGCAGATCAGCGGCAAGGCAGCGCTCGAACATGCCGGGTTCGGCACGATGAACGGGCCGGACGGCAAACCGTTCAAGACCCGTGCCGGCGGTGTGATGAAACTTTTCGACCTCATCGCCATGGCCACGGATGAGGCGCAAAAGCGGCTGGCCGAAGCCGGGCTGGCAAACGAATACCCGGCCGACGAGCGCACCGACATTGCTCGCAAGGTGGGCATCGCCGCGCTCAAGTTTGCCGATCTCTCGAATTTCCGGCTGACGGACTACATTTTCGATCTGGCGCGGTTCACGCGCTTCGAGGGCAAAACCGGTCCCTATCTGCAATATGCCGCAGTTCGCACGCGCTCGATCCTGCGCAAGGCGGAGGACGAGGGCTACGCCGCGGCCGCGCCTGTTGTGCGCTCGCCCGAGGAGCGCACCTTGGTCCTGCAATTGCTCGCGCTCGGCGACGCGATGGAAGCAGCCGAGGACAAGCGCGCGCCCAATGTCCTGTGCGATTACGCCTTTACGCTGGCCCAGCTGTTCAGCCGATTCTACGCGGAACATCACATTTTGTCGGAACCGGACACCGATCTGCGCGCCGCGCGTCTCGGGCTGTGCCGGCTGACGGTGGACACGCTGACCAAGGTATTGGACCTGTTGGGAATCGAAGTTCCGCAGCGGATGTGAACGGGTCGCGTTGACTCCCCTATGGTCCTCCCTATGATGCCTCTTAACGCAAGGGCCCGCCGCGAGGCGCGTCCGTGCGGCAAGCAAACGATCCCTCGCGGGAGACGTTTTTCTTCGTCGGAGGCCACGGCCGAAGGCGAAGGCGAAGGCCGAAGGAGCAACCGCCCCGGAAACTCTCAGGCAAAAAGGACCGCGAAGGTGATGAACTTCTGGAAAGCAGGGCTGCAAATGCGGCGGCCCTCACCGAAGGGGTAATCTCGGGACGAGCTCCCGGGGGAAATCTCTCAGGTCCGGCGACAGAGGGGCGCGGGTTCCGTCCAACGGATTGGCGGATCGCGCCGTATCAACCTTTTTTGCGCGGGCCGTCATGACAGACGCGACTGAAACCATTCGCCGCACGCCGCTTTATGCTTTGCATGTCGAGCTGGGCGGCAAGATCGTGCCCTTTGCGGGCTACGAAATGCCCGTGCAGTATCCCACAGGCATCGTCAAGGAGCATCTGCACACGCGCGAGAAGGCCGGCCTGTTCGATGTCTCGCACATGGGCCAGGCGTTTCTCTCCGGCGACGATCCGGCGCGGGCGCTGGAGCGGGTGACGCCCGCCGATCTCGTCGGCCTGAAGGAAGGCATGCAGCGCTACGGCCTGCTGCTCAACGATGCCGGCGGCATCAAGGACGATTTCATGACGACCCGTCTGGCGGGCGAGCGCGCCCTCTATCTCGTCGTCAACGCCTCCATGAAGGAATCCGATTTCGCCTACATCGCCGGGCGGCTGAAAGGCGTCGCCACGCTGGCGCCGCAGCCCGATCGCGCGCTGCTGGCGTTGCAGGGCCCGGCCGCCGAGGCCGTGTTGGCGCGCCATGCGCCGGGCATCGAAGGGCTGACGTTCATGAAGGTGGCGCGCGTGGGTATCGCCGGGTTCCCCGCGATCCTGAGCCGCACCGGCTATACCGGCGAAGACGGGTTCGAAATTTCCATCGCGGCGCAGGACGCCGATCCGCTGGCCCGCATCCTGCTGAAGGAGCCCGAGGTTCTTCCCATCGGTCTCGGCGCGCGGGATTCTCTGCGGCTGGAAGCGGGGCTTTGCCTTTACGGCCACGACATCGACGAGACGACCGATCCTGTAGAAGCCGATCTGGTCTGGGCCATCGGCAAGCGTCGCAAGCTGGACAAGGACTTTCCCGCGGCGGAAAAAATTATGGACAAGATCTTCCACGGCACGCCGCGCAAGCGGGTCGGCATCCGTCCGGACGGCAAGGCTCCGGCGCGCGACGGCACGGAGATCGTCGACAGAGCGGGCCGGGTTATCGGACGCATCACCAGCGGCGGCTTCGGGCCGAGCCTGAACGCACCCGTGGCGATGGGTTATGTCGAAACCGCATTTGCGGCCGACGGCACGGAACTCGGGCTGATGGTGCGCGGCAAGGTGCTGCCGGCGCGCGTTGCGCCGACGCCGTTCTTTCCGCATCGCTACAAACGGGCAATTTGAAATTTTGGGAGTTGGCAGATGAGCGAGACACGATTCACGGATCAGCACGAATGGGTGCGCGTCGACGGGGATGCGGCGACCGTCGGCATTACCCGGTATGCGACGGAGCAGCTGGGCGATGTCGTCTTTGTCGAATTGCCGGCGATCGGTAAAACCCTGTTGAAGGGCGCCGAAGCGGCGGTGGTGGAAAGCGTCAAGGCAGCCAGCGAGGTTTATTCGCCCGTCGGCGGTACGGTGACGCAAGTCAACGACGCGCTGAACGACGATCCCTCCAAGGTCAATGGCGATCCGGAAGGCGAGGGCTGGTTCTTCAAGCTGAAGTCCCCCAATACGGTCGACTTTTCGGCTCTCATGACGCCTGAACAATATGCGGATTATGTGAAGGGCCTTTAAAGCTTGATTGTCATGGCCCGCAAATGCGGGCCATCCAGGTGACATCTGCAAGGTGTGGAGTGGTAATGCGCTATTTGCCTTTGACCCCAAGCGACCGGACGGCCATGTTGGCCAAAATCGGCGCGCGCGACGTCGATGCGTTGTTCTGCGATGTTCCCAAGTCGGCGGTGGTGCCGCTGTCTGCGTTCGATCTGCCCGACACGCAAGGCGAGATGGAGGTCGAACGCGTTCTGTCGCGCCTGGCCGACAACAACGTCGCTGCCGGTGCGGGGCCGTTCTTCTGCGGCGCGGGCGCCTACCGGCATCACGTCCCGGCGGCGGTCGATCATCTGATCCAGCGCTCGGAGTTCCTCACCTCCTACACGCCCTATCAACCCGAAATCGCGCAAGGCACGCTGCAATATCTCTTCGAGTTCCAGACCCAGGTTGCGCTGCTCACCGGCATGGAAGTGGCCAACGCCTCGCTCTATGACGGCTCCACCGCCACCGCCGAAGCGGTCTTGATGGCTCAGCGCATCACGAAGCGGCCAAAGGCGATTTTCTCGGGTGGCATTCACCCTCACTACGCTGAAACGACCGAGACCATCGCCAATCTGCATGGACAGGTCACGCGTGCGCCGGTCATGCCTGGCCGCGTGGCGGACTTGGTTTCGCTCATCGACGAAGACACCGCCTGTGTCGTGGTGCAAAGCCCCGACGTCTTCGGTCTGATCCGCGATTTAAAACCGATTGCCGATGCCGCCCACGCCAAAGGCGCGCTGCTCGTCGCCGTGGTCACGGAAATTGTTTCGCTCGGACTGATCGAACCTCCCGGCTTTCAGGGGGCGGACATCGTCGCTGCCGAAGGCCAATCCATCGGCAACGGTTTGAATTTCGGCGGGCCTTATGTCGGCCTGTTCGCGACGCGCGAAAAATTCCTGCGCCAGATGCCGGGGCGGCTGTGCGGCGAGACCGTCGATGCCGACGGGCGGCGCGGCTTCACGCTGACGCTCTCCACCCGCGAACAGCACATCCGCCGGGAAAAGGCGACCAGCAACATCTGCACGAACTCCGGCCTTTGTGCTTTGGCGTTCACCATCCATCTCTCGCTGCTGGGCGAAGAGGGCTACGCGAAGCTGGCGCGCATAAATCACGCGAAGGCATCGTCGCTGGCCGACGTGCTAGCCAAGATTAAGGGCGTGTCGCTCATCACGCCAAGCTTCTTCAACGAATTCACGCTCAAGCTGCCCAAGCCCGCCGCGGCGGTGGTGGAGGAGTTGTTGGGCAAAGGGATCGTCGGCGGCGTGCCAGCCTCGCGGCTTCTGCCGGACGAGCCGTCAGCGCGCGATCTGCTGATCGTCGCGGTCACCGAAACGAACACGGACGAAGACTGTACCGCCTTCGCCAAGGCGCTTGCGGAGGTGCTGTCATGACGATGAACAATCAGGGCCGCCCCACCGCGCCGGGCACCATCGAGTCGAACGAATTGCCGACGATCTCCGGCGACCGCGGTCTCGACCACGAAGAAAAGCTGATCTTCGAGCTGGGCCGCCCCGGGATGTCCGGCGTGGACATGCCGCAGGTCCAGATTTCCGAAACGCGTCTTGCGGGACAACGCCGCAGGGGTCCGGTTGGCCTGCCGGGACTTTCCGAGCCGGAAGTGGTGCGCCATTACGTGCGGCTGTCGCGGATGAACTACGCCATCGATGCGGGCCTCTATCCGCTCGGCTCCTGCACCATGAAACACAACCCGCGCCTCAACGAGAAGCTGGCGCGGCTGCCCGGCTTCAGCGATCTGCATCCGCTGGCGCCGCAATCGACCACGCAGGGCGCGCTGGCGCTGATTGCGGAACTGATGCGCTGGCTCACCACGCTGACCGGCATGCCGGCCGTCGCCATGTCGCCCAAGGCGGGCGCGCACGGCGAGCTCTGCGGCATGCTCACCATCCGCGCTGCCATCGAGGCGCGCGGCGAGAAGCGGCTTCGCGTCCTGGTTCCCGAATCCGCCCACGGCACCAATCCGGCCACGGCCACGTTTGCCGGGTTCACCGTCGACGAGGTGAAGGCTACGCCGGACGGCCGGGTCGACGTCGCCGCGCTGGAAGCCAAGCTGGGCCCCGATGTCGGGGCCCTGATGCTGACGAATCCGAACACCTGCGGCCTGTTCGAGCGCGACATCGTGCGGATCGCCGACCTCGTGCACAAGGCAGGCGCGTATTTCTATTGCGACGGCGCGAACTTCAACGCCATTGCGGGGCGCGTGCGTCCGGGCGACCTCGGCGTCGATGCGATGCACATCAATCTGCACAAGACCTTCTCGACGCCCCACGGCGGAGGCGGGCCGGGGGCGGGTCCGGTGGTTCTATCTGCGGCGCTCGCGCCTTTCGCGCCGTTGCCGCTGCTGTTGCACGACGCCAAGGGTTTTCGCCTTATCGAAGATCGAGCGGACTTACCCGCCGGTGCTAAACCGTTCGGCCGCATGTGTGCCTTCCACGGCCAGATGGGCATGTTCGTGCGCGCTCTGGCGTACATGTTGAGCCATGGCCGCGATGGCGTCCGTCAGGCGAGCGAAGACGCGGTGCTGTCCGCGAACTACATTCTGGCCTCGCTGAAGGACACGATGAGTGCGCCGTTCGCCGGCCCCTGCATGCATGAGGCGCTGTTCGACGAGCACTTCCTCGAGGGGACGGGCGTCTCCACCCTCGATTTCGCCAAGGTGATGATCGACGAAGGTTATCACCCGATGACGGTATATTTCCCGCTCGTGGTGCACGGCGCGATGCTCATCGAGCCCACGGAGTCGGAGTCGAAAGAGAGCCTCGACCGCTTCATCCATGTGCTGCGCACGATCGCGCAGGAAGCGAAAGCCGGCAAACGCGAGCGTTTCGAAGGTGCGCCGCGTCTTGCTCCGCGCCGCCGTCTCGACGAAACCGCGGGCGCGCGCAAACCCGTGCTGCGCTGGAAACCGAAGGACCTGCCCCGGGCGGCGGAGTAATTTTCACCTCCCCCTTGCGGGGGTCGGTAGCGTCAGCGTACCGACGACGTGCGCAGCGCGTCGGGTTGGGGGGAATTGACGAAGGGCCGAAAAGAAAAAGCCCCGGCATAACTCGAGCCGGGGCCAAGTCGATGTCCTACGGAGGCTAAACGAAACTCGTTACAAACAGGTTTTCACCACCAGACCGGTGGGGACCTTGGTATCGGCGTCGCCGCAGGCCGCATCGAGCTGCTTCTGCGTGAGGCCTTTGGCGTGGGTCAGATCGGTTCCTTTGATCGAGGTGATGGTCATGCTGGCGCCGGTCAGGTCCGCGCCGTCGAGCTTGGCGTGCGCCAGGTTGGCGCCCGACAGATCTGTGCCCCGAAAGGTCGCGCCCTTGAAATCGGCGAAGCTCATGCACATCAGGACGAGGCGCGCGTTGTCGAAGTTGGCGCCCTCCAGGTTCCCGTCCTTGACGCACTGATTGGTCAGATCGGCGCCCGCGAGCATGCAGCGCGGGCAGTCGTGCTTGCCCGCCTTGATGGAGGCCACGGCATCCAGATAGGCCGTCTGCTGGCCTTGAGCCACAGTGGCGGACGCGGCAATGGCGGCCAGGGCAAAGGCGGCGGCAAAGCGGATCATGGGGCGTGTCCCGTTCTGAAACATGTGCCCTTCCACGTCGCAAGGGACGTGCCCCGCCGCAAGAAACGGGTCGATTGCGGCCAGCGGGCAAGCGAGAACCTCCAAGTACCCATTCAGGAAGGCTCACCGATGCCGTTTCGTGTCAAAGGTCTCGATCGTTCCCAGTTTGAACCGCTCTTCGCGCTCGATGATTCCGAGCTTGAGGTGCGGGGCATGCGGCGGCTGATCGCCGATGCAGAGCCCGGCTTCCCTTGCCGCGTGAGCCTGGAGGATGCGGCGCCCGGCGAGCGCATGCTGCTGCTGGCCTATGAGCACCAGCCGGCGCATTCGCCGTTTCGGGCGTCCGGTCCCATTTTCGTCCGCGAGGCGGCGCGCACGACCTTCGATGCCGTCGACCACTTACCGCCCGTGTTCGCAACGCGGCTGCTGTCGCTGCGCGCCTACGATGCGGCAGGCATGATGGTGGACGCCGATGTCGTCGAGGGAGGCGAAGCGGAAAGTGTGATCGCGCGACTCTTTTCGCGCGTCGATACCGAATACCTCCACGCCCACTACGCCAAACGCGGCTGCTTCGCGTGCCGGATCGAACGAGGATAGAGTTTGTTGGAATCCTTCAGTCCCAATTTTTTGTCATGGCCGGGCTTGACCCGGCCATCCATCGATCAAAAATCCAACTATGCGTCGGGGCTACGTATACATCCTTGCGAACAAGCCGTTCGGCACGCTGTACATTGGCGTGACGAACGACCTTGGCCGCCGCGTATTCGAACACCGCAAGGGAGTTGCTTCGGTGTTCACCAAGCGCTACCGGGTCACGATGCTCGTCTGGTACGAGGAATGGCCGACGGTCCCTGACGCGATCCAACGCGAGACAAGCCTCAAACGCTGGAAACGCAATTGGAAGATCGATCTGGTGAATGCAACCAATCCCGAATGGAAGGATTTGGCACCAGGATTGGGATGACGCCTGCACACCCTTACTTGTCATGGCCGGCCTCCGAGCCGGCCATCCATCAAATCAAACGATTCATTCGCGCGCGGACGCGCGCGGGATAGTTGGCCGGGTCAAGCCCGGCCATGACGAAATTCAGGGTACGCTCAGCCTCAACTGCACCCGCTCGTTGAGCCACACGTGTTGCACTTCATGCAGGTGCCGTTGCGGACCAGGGTGAAGTTCCCGCACGAGCCGCAGGCGTCGCCCTCATAGCCTTTCATTTTGGCTTCCGCGACGCGGATGGCGTGCACCTCGCGCGTGCCGGCGGCCATCCGCGTTTCGATGGCGGCGACTTGCATGCCGACCGGATTGGTCATCTGGGCGCTGACGGACGCCAGCGAGGCTTCGACGCTGGAGGCGATCTCGCTGAGGTCCACGGCGTCGTTCACGTGGTCGAACAGCACGCCGATCTCCTGGTCGTGCGCGTGGTCGTGGCCGAAATCGTGCGCGACGTCATGGTCGTGCAATTCCATCATCATGGGCGCAGCCCCGCCGCGCACCACGCCGATACGATGGACGTTGGCGCGGACATAGCCCATGGAGGTGGTGCGGCTCACGGTTTGCGGCGCGTCCTTGGCCCGGCCTTCCGCCACGCCGCCGCCAAGGTCCTGATCGTGCGACGGCACGACATGCGCGAGGTCGTCGCGGCCAAGATAGGAAACCGCCAGCTCGCGGAAGATGTAGTCGAGCACGCTGGTGGCGTTCTTGATCGAATCGTTGCCGATCACCATGCCCGCCGGTTCGAAGCGGGTGAAGGTGAAGGCGTCGACGAATTCTTCCAGCGGCACGCCGTATTGCAAGGCGATCGAAATCGCGATGGCGAAATTGTTCATCAGCGAGCGGAAGGCGGCGCCTTCCTTGTGCATGTCGATGAATATCTCGCCCGGGCGACCGTCCTCGTATTCGCCGGTGCGCAGATAGACCTTGTGCCCGCCGACGATGGCCTTCTGGGTATAGCCCTTGCGGCGCTGCGGCAGACTTTCGCGCTCGCGCTCACGCACCACGCGCTCGACGACCTTTTCCACGATGCGCTCGGCAACCGTCGCCGTGCGCGCCGCGGCAGGAGCCGCCAGCGCTTCTTCAAGCTCGTCTTCGTCGTCGTCGAAGGCGAAGATCTGACTGGCCAGCGGCTGCGACAGCTTGGAGCCGTCGCGATAGAGCGCATTGGCCTTCAGGCCGAGCTTCCACGACAGCTGGTAGCTCTCGCCGCATTCCTTGACGGTCGCCGCGTTGGGCATGTTGATCGTTTTGGAGATGGCGCCCGAGATGAACGGCTGCACCGCGGCCATCATGCGGATGTGGCTCTCCACGCTCAGCGCGCGCTTGCCGATGCGCCCGCAGGGGTTGGCGCAATCGAACACGGCAAGATGCTCCGCCTTCAGTTGCGGTGCGCCTTCCAGCGTCATCGCTCCGCAGACGAAGAGGTTCGCCAGATCGACCTCGGCCTTGGCGAAGCCGAGCGCCTTGAGCATGTCGAAGTCGGGCGCATCGAGCGCCGCCCGGTCCAGGCCGAGCGTCTCGGTGCAGAACTTCTCGCCCAGCGACCATTTGTTGAACACGAAGCGGATATCGAAGGCCGATTCCAGCGCGGCTTCGACCTTGCCGATTTCCTCTTCGCCGAAACCCTTGGCCCGCAGCGCTTCGGTATTGAGCGCGCCGCTATAGCCGTCGAGCGTTCCGTGGCCGACCGCATAGGCAACGATGTCGTCGATCTGCTTCTGGTCGTAGCCTAACGTGGCGAGGGCTTCGGGCACGCAGCGGTTGATGATCTTGAAGTAGCCGCCGCCGGCCAGCTTCTTGAACTTCACCAGCGCGAAATCGGGTTCGACGCCGGTGGTGTCGCAGTCCATCACCAGGCCGATCGTGCCGGTGGGCGCGATCACGGTGGCCTGCGCATTGCGGAAACCGTACTCCTCGCCGACCACCAGCGCATCGTCCCAAGCCGTCTTGGCGGCGCGCAACAGATCGGCTTGCATGACGGCGCCCAGATCCAGCGGGACGGGCAGAGTGGAGAGGCCCTCGTAACCCTTGTTCTCGCCGTAGGCCGCGCGGCGATGATTGCGGATGACGCGCAACATGTGGGCGCTGTTGGCGCGATATTCGGGGAAGGGGCCAAGCTCGCTGGCCATTTCCGCGCTGGTCGCATAGCAGACGCCGGTCATCAGCGCCGAGATGGCGCCGGCGATGGCGCGCGCTTCGCGGCTGTCATAGGGGATGCCCGCGGCCATCAAGAGCCCGCCGATATTGGCGAAGCCGAGCCCGAGCGTGCGGTAATCGTAGGACAGCTGCGCGATTTCCTTCGAGGGGAACTGCGCCATCAGCACCGCGATTTCGAGGACAAGGGTCCACAGCCGCACCGCATGCTGGAAGGCGGGGACGTCGAACACCTTCTTGCCGTCTTCGTCCTTGCGGAACGCCATCAGGTTCAGCGAGGCGAGGTTGCAGGCCGTGTCGTCGAGGAACATGTATTCCGAGCACGGGTTGGAGGCCCGGATGTCGCCGCCGGCCGGGCAGGTGTGCCAGTCGTTGATCGTGGTGTGGAACTGGATGCCGGGATCGGCGCAGGCCCAGGCCGCGTAGGAGATCTTCTCCCACAACTCGCGGGCTTTCATCGTCGAGACGATTTTCCCGTCGCGGCGGGCGGTCAGATGCCAATCGCCGTCTTCCAGCACGGCGCGCAGGAACTCGTCGGTCACCCGCACCGTGTTGTTGGAGTTCTGTCCCGAGACCGAAAGATAGGCTTCCGAATCCCAATCTGTATCGTAGGTGCGGAAGTCGATGTCCTTGTAGCCTTGCTTGGCATAGGAGATCACCCGCTCGACGATATTGTCGGGAATCATCGACTTGCGCGCGGCCTTGATCTCGCGGCGCAGCGCCGGGTTCTTGGTCGGATCGAAGCAGTCGTCGCCCGAGCCCTGGCAGTTGACGCAGGCCTTCAGCACCGCCTTCAGATGCTTCTCGGTCAGCTTCGAGCCGGCCACCATGGCGGCGACCTTCTGCTCTTCGATCACCTTCCAGTTGATGAAGTCCTCGATATCGGGATGGTCGATATCGACGATCACCATTTTGGCCGCGCGCCGCGTGGTGCCGCCCGACTTGATGGCGCCCGCCGCGCGGTCGCCGATCTTGAGGAAGCTCATCAGGCCGGACGACTTGCCGCCGCCTGACAGTTTCTCGCTTTCGCCGCGCAGGGCGGAGAAATTCGTGCCGGTGCCCGAACCGTATTTGAACAGCCGCGCCTCGCGGGTCCACAGGTCCATGATCCCGCCCTCGTTGACGAGATCGTCGTTGACGGACTGGATGAAGCAGGCGTGCGGCTGCGGGTGCTCATAGGACGAGGCGGATTTCGTCAGCCGGCTGGTCTTGTGGTCAACGTAGTAATGGCCCTGGCTCGGCCCATCGATGCCGTAGGCCCAATGCAGGCCGGTGTTGAACCATTGCGGCGAATTGGGAGCGGCCTTCTGCGTCGCCAGCATGTGGCACATCTCGTCGTAGAACGCGCGCGCGTCGGTCTCGCCGTCGAAATAGCCGCCCTTCCAGCCCCAATAGGTCCAGGTGCCCGCCAGGCGGTTGAACACCTGTTTGGCGGTCGCTTCGCCAGCCGTTTCGCTGCCGTTCGCGGTGTGGCGCCACAGCCATTCCGGCACGCCCTCTTCGGGAACGGGCTTCAGGGAAACGGGCACGCCCGCTTTGCGGAAATATTTCTGGGCCAGCACGTCGCAAGCGACCTGGCTCCACTCCTCGGGCACATCGATGCTGGTCTGCCGGAAGACGACGGAACCGTCGGGGTTTCTGATTTCGCTGGCACCCTCGCGAAACGAGATGCCTTCGTACGGGGAAAGGCCTTCCACGGTGAAATGACGCCGAATACGCATGAAAGCCCCCGAACCTCAGAAAGTTGATCCTTCCCCCGCGACTCCGGCACCAATTTGGGGACAACTTTCCCATCCGCGGGGTCGCGCCTGTGTGGCAAGAACCCCGGCGGCTATAGGTTGTTGCATCCGCCAGATTTGGTGTCGCGAGAAGCGACAGGACGTAAATCTGTCACTCTTGGCGGCACTGTGGCAAGGCAAAAGTGGTAAACAAAACCTTACCCACTAGATGTTGTGCGTTAACGCTACGGACAAAAGCCGCGAGTCAAGCGGGGTTTCGGAATCGCGCAGAAAATTTTTTCGTTTTGATGACGCACAGGTCGCAGGCGGCTTGTGGACGGGCTGTGGATGAAGACGAATTGGGCGCAGCGAAGAGAAAAATAGAACCGTTCGCAGCTGCGGTATGGCTGTCCCGCACCGAGTGTCGTTCCCTTACCTTTTTCTGGGGCAATCCAAATCGCCTGCGCGCCATCCGCCATTCTTTTGGCCCGGGATCGGCAATATCGCTTGATCGAGGTGCATCACGATTCGTGATGCACCTCGGTTTTATGAGCTATTTGCAGAATTTCTGTGGAACCGCGACGGTGCTGTCCGGCTTTACGGTAACCAGCACGGCAGCGGTCGACATTCCCGCCGACGGAATAAAGAGAATCTGACCGTCTCCGCCCGTCTTGGCGGCGCAAGCATTGAACGTCTCGCTGTAACCTGCCGGAACGTCGCCGCTGCGGATCTTGGTCGTAAAAGTGGCGGTGCCGATACTGAGCAGACAGATCTTGTCGGCAACAGTCGCGTACGCGGCGCCGGTGCATTCGTTCTTGATCGTGAACCATAGACCGGCATGCACGGAAGCAGCGGGCGCGCGAGGGCCCGCGGCGTTAAATTCGTTGCTCGGAGCTGCCAAGGCAAGCGAGGGCGCGATAAGAAACGCGGCGACGAAAGCAACTGGTCTGACAAACGATTTCATTTCGATCTCCTATGTTTGGACGATTGATAGGTGGATTGAACAAGAAGACCCGGCTGATTACGCCAGCGGGCGTACGGTGCATTCGCCGATGCGGGCTCCCGCACATGGGGCCAGACGCAGCGATCCCTTCGAACGAAGATCACTCGTATGCATGCTCACCCCCAAGATGGTACGGGGCGCACCCGCGATACTTCGTGCGAGAAGGAAAACGGGTACTGCGGAAGCCGTCACGGAACGTACGCTTAGGCACCATCAATTAAACTATAGGTAGAATAATTCCAACCGTCAACCCGAGCGGCTGCTGCCCAGGCGGCAGCCGGGTTCCATCCGATCCGATGGAACCGGCTTTAGAAAGCGCGAGGAACGGAGGGACCGGAGCCGTATTCTCTTTTCTAGAATAGGATATCGAATTTCGGCTCGATCGGTTTCAGGTCGGTTTGTTCGCCGAGCATCGTCCGCATCTCGATCTCCAACCGCCGCGCCGAATATGAGATCGGCACGTCATTAGGTCCGCCTTCGAACGGATTTGACGAATTCTCTCCGACCTTTTCGAGTGTGACGAAAATCCAGCCGACGAATACGCTGAACGGGACGTTTAGCCAGACCGTCCAGTGTTCGATCCCGGCGGATTTTCCCGCTTCCACGGCAAATGGAAACAATGCGAACGGAACAATCCCGACGAAGGCCTTCACCAGAATAATGGCGATGGAGTAATAATTGCGGCCGTATGGATAGTTCTTGATCCGTTGTGCGGCGGCTTGGCACCGAACAAGATCGTCCAGCATCTTCATCAAATCGACGAATAGGTTGACGGGAAAGACCTTCCTGGAAAACAAATCGCCAAGCGCTCGATATTGGGATTCGAGAATTAACGTCGCCTTGTCGCCGCGATGCGCGACGAGTTTCTGCAACTCGGCCGCCGATAAGCATTTCGCGAGTTCGTCGTTAAGGTCGGACCGGCTCTCCGGAGTCGGAAGGTCGGCAAGGAATTTCTTATTCCCTGACTCTTGGATGTTTTCCCAAGTCTTGGTTTCCCGCAAATTGAAGCGGAGCACGGTCAGCCACGCGAAATGGCGGTAAAAGAATCCGCGCAACACCGCGGCTTCCTCGGATTCCGGGACGCCGAGCGTGGCTGCCAATTTGTTTGCCAAGACAATGCTGGCGCTATCGATCTGCTCCCAGACCTGCAGGGCCTCCCGGACCCTGTTGAAGCACTCCTGGTTCTTGAACCCCAGAATAATCGCAAGCGCGATCCCGACGACTTCCAGCAAAGGCGCCGGTATCGTGAGAAAATTCCAGTGCGACAGCTCAAGTAGGGATGTGACGAACAGCGCCCACAGGAAGAGGGTGCCGATCTCCCATCTCGTCCAGACCAGATAGCTGGGGAAGGTATACTTTTTCCCTAAGTGCATTCTTCAATTCGCATTAGCTTCCGTCGGTCCCCAGTACATCCGTCCTCGGAGCGCTATTTGGCTAGATAGGGAAGCAGGTCGGTGTGATGGCCGACCATCTTCCAGGCGCCGCCTTCCTTGCGGAAGCTGTTGGTGCCCCTGAGCTTCAACTTCGCGACCTTGCCGTTTGCGTTGGTGTTCTCGCCCTCTTCGTAATCGGTCACGACTGCAACATCGATTCCGACGATCGCCTGCACATCGGTCGGCTCGACCTTGCCGCCGAGTTTCATGGCGGCCTGACCCTGCCAGGCCTTGAGGACGGCGCTCCAGCCGTGTTCAACCTGACCGTTGGGCCCCATATAAGTCACGTCGCGGGCGTGAGACCACACCGCCTCCATTGGGGCGACTTCGCCCACGAACATCCTGTTGAGCGCCGCGTAGAATTGGGCATTCGCCGCCAGCACCGCGTCCTTACCGCTTTCGGCTGCCGTTGCCGCGGTACTGAACAGCGCGAAGGCAATCGCCATCGCCGCGCCGCGCACGAGTGCCGCGTTCCATTGTCTTGTCTGCATGATCGTCTCCTCCGGTATTTGGGGAGCAGATTAAGGCTATTCCAACTCGCAAGTACACGTGCAGTGCGGTCCTGCTTTGCTTCGTGGTCCTTCGAGGCGCCCTGCGTGCCACGCGCGCAGCGTCGAAACGCAAAAGATCGTCGAAGCCATGGAGGCCAACGCGGACCAAACTTTTCGCCGCACCCCCTTGACCCGTTGGATTTCATTCCTAGATAGGCGCTAACGGGCGGAGCCCTGGGAAAGAACGCAGAGGAATTGCGCCGCAACGGTCGGCATGCCGAAGGAGACGATGTGAGGACGGAACCTGCACGAAAAATGGCCTTCGGAAGGAACGGTTTTGTTTATTTATATCAAGGCATTATCGCCCAAAAAGCCTATTTGAATTCGACTTTGGAGAAATTAGTTTGGGGGGAGGGGGGTACGGCAAAATCGAAAAACAACTTCAGCAACAATATACAGCGATTGCAAAGGGTTGAGAAAATCCCGGTCGGCTGGCCGTCGTCCCCGCCATTCCCTTGGCTATCGCGTTCGGCCGCCTCTATATTCCGGGGAATCTCGGCGTTGAGGGACGTGCATGGGCTTGCTGCGAGCGTTGTTCATTTGGTGGCGGAACGCCACGCCCGGAACGCTGCTCACCACCTGGTTTTCGGGGGTGCCCGTGGGCACGGACGAGTTCGGCAACCGCTATTACCGCACCAAGGACGGCAAGCGCCGCTGGGTGCTCTACAAGGGCACTGTGGAGGCTTCCCGCGTCCCGGCCGAGTGGCACGGCTGGCTGCACCACACCTTCAAGGAGCCGCCCAGCGGGCCGTCCAAGCTCAAGCCCTGGGAAAAAGACCATCTGCCCAATATGAGCGGTACCGAAGGCGCGTATTATCCGCCGGGCAGCTTGGCACGCGGCGGCGTGCGCCCGCGCGCAACCGGCGACTACGAACCATGGAGTCCAGTCTAGGCCATGCATAATGATACGGTCGAAACGATTATCGGTGCCGCCGTTGTTGCGGTGGCGGTCTTTTTCCTGATCTTTGCCTACCGCAACTCGGACGCAACGGGCGTTGCCGGCTATGAGGTGACGGCGAAGATGTCGCGCGTGGACGGCATCGCCGTGGGCACCGATGTTCGGATGTCGGGAATCAAGATCGGAACGGTTGCCGCGATGACCCTCGATCCAAGCTATCTCGTCACCGTGCACATACACGTCCGCGACGATGTGAAAATCCCCGATGACTCGTCTCTGGTGGTGACATCCTCGGGCCTGCTCGGCGGCTCGTATCTTTCGATCTCGCCCGGCGGCAGCGATAAGATGCTCGCGGCGAACGGCATGATCCGCAACACGCAGGGCTCCATCGACATGATGGGTCTCATCTCGCGCTTCGTCGGCAGCGGCGCGAGCAGCAGCAACAGCAACAACAGCGGCAGCAGCGCGAGCGGCGTGGCGCCGGCGGGACCAAAGCCATGAAGCCGCGCTTGGTGTTTGCAGCGACGGCGGCATTTGCGTTCGCGGCTGCGGCTGCGGCTGGCGCGCAGCCCGCGCCAACCGCGTCCGTGAACATCGCTCCGCCCGCGGCGCAACCGGCCAGTGCCGCCCATCCGGTGCTGGAACTGCGGGCGCTCGACAAGATCACGGGCCGAGCCAGCGTGGTGCTGGCTCCGCTCAACACGCCGGTGACGTTCAAATCACTGACGATCGTGGCACGCCGCTGCTATTCGACGCCCCAGACCGAGACCCCCGAAACGTCGGCATTCCTGCAGATCGACGACCACCGGCCTGACAACTCGGAACAGCGCATCTTCTCGGGCTGGATGTACGCTTCGAGCCCCGGTCTGAACGGCTTGCAGCACCCGCTCTATGACGTCTGGGCGATCACCTGCAGGACGAACGCGCCGGGCCAGACGCCGTCGGTCGTGGCGGCCACGCCGGTCAAGCCGGTGTCTCCCAATGCGGGGGCCAACGAAGGCATGCCGGAGCTTCCGGAAGACGCCGGCCAATAGGCCGTCGCGGCGATCGCTTCGCCCAGCTTCGTCAGATAGGCAGCGCGCGGAATCTCGATCGCTCCGAAGCGCGCCAAGTGCGGCGTTAGGAACTGCGTGTCGAGTAGTTTGAAATGTCCCGCCTTGAGCCGCGCGACCAGATGCACGAGCGCCACTTTACTGGCGTCGGTCTGGCGCGAGAACATGCTCTCGCCGAAGAACGCGCCGCCCAGCCGTACGCCGTAAAGCCCGCCGACCAGCTCGCCCTCCAGTCGGCACTCGACCGAATGCGCATGACCGCTGGCGTGCAGCGCCGCGTAGAGGCGAAGGATCTCGTCATTGATCCAGGTTTCCTCGCGCCCTTCGCCGGGCGCAGCACAGGCGCGCATCACCTCGCCGAATGCCGTGTCGACGCTTACCTGGAAGATGTCGGAGCGCACGGTGCGCGCCAACCGCTTGGGAACGTGAAACGCATCGAGCGGGAAGATGCCGCGCTTGTCCGGCGACACCCAATACAGCGTAGGGTCGTCGCGCTGCTCCGCCATCGGGAACAGTCCCTCGGCGTAGGCGTGCAACAGAATATCCGGCGTCAGGCGCGGAGAATGCATGTCGGGAAGAGTAGCATAGTTTTCCTTGACCCTCCCCTTGAGGGTCGAGGCCGTCCGCAAAGCACGACAGTGCTTTTGCAGGCCGAGGGTCGAAATTCGCGAAGCGAATTTCGGGGAGGGGTGCGCGCGTTAGCGTGCGGTCTACTTCCGCGTCGCGCAATGAGCGGTCATTCCTCGTCTGTTTAAGGGCAAGCGAGCATGGCGTATAGTTTCCACGGAAGTTCACGGCAGGACAGCAGGTATGTGGGGCACGGTATCTAGGCGGGCTTCATGGTATGTGGCCGGTTGGGGGATTGTCTTTATGCTCGGAACGCCAATCTTCTTGCGGTATGTGCTGTTGCCAAAATGGATCACGGTTGCACCGCGACTAGAACTGGTCGTTGGGGTTTTCGCCACAATTATTGCGATAGGTTACGCTTCAGCACTGCTTCATACGCTCCTCGCCAATGCGCAGAAACAGCAACGTTCATAATAGAGCTGCGTGCTGCTTCGTATTTGATGTTCGGGAATGGCGCAAAGCGGACATTCGCAATCAATCCGCTCGCGGATGATACTGCTGCGCAGGTGCGCACCGATTGCCGCACCCTCTTGAACGTTCGTTGTACGTTTCCCACATCGATCTCGTTGCATCGCAAGGAGGCGGATTGGCAGCGTAACGGCGAAGGGTCAAACCCAGATCCGAATTTGACGCGAGACATACAGGGCCTGGATGCGCGCTCGTGCGCAGCGAATGAAACGAGCCGGCGAGGGTGGCGTCCCAAGGGCGTCGGATCGCGATCACGCTTGTTTCGTGAGGCCTGTGGAGAAGCAAAGGTGCTTGTCGGCTTCCGTGTGTCAGCGGATTTCGCCTGCCTGCCGTAGCTTTGCGCCGAAGGCGGGTTCGCGTGGCCGGAACGCTCGCGAAGCCGCCTTTTGTTATGGACCGGGCTCCAGAATCCGTCATCCTGAGGTGCGACCCCGGACTTGATCCGGGGGAGCCTCGAAGGATTACGCCCCCTTCTTCGCCAGGAACTTCTCAAGCCAATGGATGTTGTAGTTGCCGTCGATGATGTCGTGTTCGCGGACGAGCTGCTGATGCAGGGGAATGGTGGTCTCGATCCCGCCGACCACAAGCTCGTCGAGCGCGCGGCGCAGCCGCATCAGGCACTCGTTGCGGTTCCTGCCGTGCACGATCAGCTTGCCGGCCAGGCTGTCGTAATAGGGCGGGATGCGATAGCCGGCGTAGATCGCGGAATCGAAGCGCACGCCCAATCCGCCCGGCGTGTGGAACTGTGTGATCAAACCCGGCGACGGCTGGAAGGTGAAGGGATTCTCGGCATTGATGCGGCATTCGATGGCGTGACCGGAGAACGTCACGTCCTTCTGCTCCATTTCGAGCGGCGCACCGCTGGCGATGCGGATTTGCTCGCGCACGATGTCGATGCCGGTGATCGCCTCGCTGATCGGATGCTCCACCTGCAGGCGGGTGTTCATCTCGATGAAATAGAACCGTCCGTCCTCAAAGAGGAACTCGATCGTGCCCGCGCCGAGATAGCCCAGTTTCTTCAGTGCGTTCGTGACGACGGCGCCGATTTCCATGCGCTGGCTGGCGTTGAGCGCAGGGCTGCCGGCTTCTTCCCAGACTTTCTGATGGCGGCGCTGCAACGAGCAGTCGCGTTCGCCCAGATGGATCACGTGGCCCGCGCTGTCGGCCAGCACCTGAACCTCAATGTGGCGCGGCTTCTGAAGATATTTCTCGATATAGACCGCGTCGTTGGCAAACGACGTTTTGGCTTCCGCACGCGCCGTCGACAATGCAAACGACAGGTCGGAGGGTTTGTTCGCCACCTTCATACCGCGTCCGCCGCCGCCGGCGGTTGCCTTGATGATGACCGGATAACCGATCTCCGCGGCGATGCGCGTAGCGTCCTCGTCCGAGCTGACCTCGCCGTCCGAGCCTGGGACCGTCGGAATGCCCAGCGCCTTCACCGCTTGAATCGCCGCGATCTTGTCGCCCATCAGGCGGATATGTTCCGGCGTGGGCCCAATGAACCCAATGCCGTGTTCCTTCACGATCTCGGCGAAGCGCGCATTTTCGGAAAGAAATCCGTAGCCCGGATGGATCGCCTGGGCGCCAGTGATCTCGCAGGCCGAGATGATAGCCGGAATATTCAAATAGGATTGCGCGGCCGGCGGCGGGCCGATGCATACGCTCTCGTCGGCGAGGCGCACATGCATCGCGTCGGCGTCGGCGGTGGAATGCACCGCGACGGTGGCAATGCCCATCTCCTTGCAGGCCCGGTTGATGCGCAGCGCGATTTCGCCACGGTTCGCTATGAGGATTTTTTCAAACATGTTTCACCTCCCCCTTGTGGGGAGGTCGGCGAGCCGGCAGCGAGCCGGGTGGGGGGCGATGTCGAAGTTCACTGGCATCATGAAATAACGAGCAGCGTCTGTCCGAACTCGACGGGTTCGGCATCATGAACACAAATCTCGGTGACCGTGCCGCCGCGCGGAGCAAGGATCGGGTTCATCGTCTTCATGGCTTCGACGATCAATAGCGTGTCGCCTTCCTGGACTTTGTCGCCCACCTTGACGAAGGGCGGCTTGCCCGGCTCTGGCGCGACATAGACCGTGCCTACCATCGGTGAGGGGACGGCGCCGGGCGCCGGGCCTTTCGCTGTCGGGGGTTCTGCGGTCGGTCCTGGAGGGGCCGCTGCAACCGATGCGGTCGTCACGACATGGCCGCCCACTTGGCGGGCTACGCGCAGCCTCGCGCCACCTTGTTCGATCTCAATCTCCGTCAGACCGGTTTCGGTTAGAAGCTCGGCCAATTCACGGATCGCCGTCGCGTCGATGTCGGGCGCGGACTTTGCTTTGTGGCCAGCCGCGATACGCGCCCCGATGGACTTCACGCCTTTCATGTTCATGCGACAGTGTTTCCTATGAGGGAGGCCAGAGCGTCCACCGCCAATACGTAGCTTTGTGCCCCGAAGCCGACAATCACGCCCTTGGCGACCGGGCTGATCCGTGACTGATGACGGAACGATTCGCGGGCGTGGGGGTTGGACAGGTGGACCTCGACCACTGGGACAGGGCAGGCGCGCAAAGCGTCGTAGATCGCTAGCGAGGTATGCGAATAAGCGCCGCCGTTGATGATGAGCCCAGCCGATTTCGTACGTGCCTCCTGGATCCAGTCGATCAGCTCGCCCTCATGGTTTGACTGGCGAAAAACGACGGAAAGCCCGTAGTTTTTGGCCTGTTCGGTCACCAATTTGCTGATTTGGGGCAAGGTGGTGCGACCATAGATTTCGGGTTCGCGCAGGCCCAGAAGGTTGAGGTTCGGGCCATTGAGGACATATATCGGCAGGGCCTTGGATTTCTTGGCCAACGTTAGCTCCGTTAACGCTTCCGGGTTGCGGTTTATACTGGGCAATCGGGGCTACGCAAACATCATTCGGGAACAGGCTTTATGGCTATGACAGTAACGATCAATGGAGAGACCCGCCACTTCGGCGGCTCCGTTAGCGTGTCGGTGCTTTTGTCAGGCATGGGGCTGGACCCCGCCAAGATCGCCGTGGAGCGAAACCTGGAGATTGTGCCGCGCTCGCAGTACGACCAGACGGCGCTTCAGGAAGGCGATCGGCTGGAGATCGTTCAGTTCGTCGGCGGTGGCAATGCACCCGTGGACAAACCCCTGGTAATCGCGGGCAGCACGTTCCGCTCGCGCCTCATCATCGGAACGGGCAAGTACAAGAGCTACACCCAGAACGCCGCCGCGCTGGAGGCCAGCGGGGCCGAGATCGTGACCGTCGCGGTGCGCCGCGTGAACCTGACCGATACCAGCCAGGAACGCCTCACCGACTGTATCGACCCGAAGAAATTCACCTATTTGCCGAATACGGCTGGCTGTTTCACCGGCGAGGATGCTGTTCGCACCTTGCGGCTGGCGCGCGAGGCCGGCGGCTGGACTCTGGTGAAGCTGGAAGTCCTGGGCGACAAGAAGACTCTCTATCCCAATATGATCGAAACGCTGCGCGCCACGGAACTCCTCATCGACGAGGGTTTCCAAGTGATGGTCTATTGCAGCGACGATCCGCTGATGGCCAAAAGGCTCGAGGAACTTGGCGCATGTGCGATCATGCCGCTCGCTGCGCCCATCGGTTCCGGGCTGGGCGTGCAGAATCCGGTCGGCATCCGCATGATCGTGGAGGAGGCCAAGGTTCCGGTTATCGTGGATGCCGGCGTGGGAACGGCCTCCGACGCTGCGGTGGCGATGGAACTGGGTTGCGACGCGGTGCTGATGAATACGGCCATCGCCGAAGCGAAGGACCCGATCATGATGGCGCGCGCGATGCGCCACGCCGTGGAGGCCGGGCGTCTTGCCTATCTCGCAGGGCGCATGGCGAAGAAGCGCTATGCCGATCCGTCCAGCCCGCTGGCGGGGTTAATTTGAAAGTCGATGCGGCTGCGCTTGCGGCACGACAAAAAAACAAGGGGTGGGCTCGCGGGAAATTGCCTGGAGATTTAACTCAGCTTTTTAGCAGCTTCTTGATTTCGGCGTCGCTGATTTCGCCTTCGTGCACTTTGCCGTTGATGATGAAAGCCGGGGTTCCAGTAATCAACGCGTCACCCGCCAGCTTGTGCGCTGCGGCAAGTGTCTTATCGATATTCGGGTCCAGCACGTCGGCCGATAGCTTTGCGACATCGATTCCCGACATTTTTGCATCGGCTTCAATCGTATCTACCGTAACCGCAGAATCAACCGTGCCCATCAGCGCAAAATGCAGGGCAATGTAAAGGTTGCCCTGACGACGGGCGGCCACAGCGGCTCGCGCGGCATTCATCGATTCCTGTCCGAAAATCGGATAGTCAATGAATGCAAAGCGCGTGTCGTTCTTGTGAGCCTCATAGAATTTCTGCACCACGGGGAACGTGTTGCGGCAGTGGATGCAGTTATAGTCGAAGAATTCCACGAACGTGTTCTTCGCGGTTGCCGGCCCCGTCACGTAGGCGACAGATGTATCGAAGAATCGCGCGGTTCCAACCTTGTCCACAGCGGCTTGGCGCTCGTGCTGTTCCGAGTCGACTTGTTGAGCTTGAACCTTGTTCATCATGGTGACCACCAGATCGGGGTGCGCCATGAGATAGGATTTTATCCGCGCGTCGACTGCGCCCGGCAGGAGCCCTGCCATACTCGCGCCGAACACGATCGCCAGCGCCAGCGCAGCACCTCCAAGTCCGCCGATAGCGGCGGGTATCCATCGTTCATTCATTCTGCTCAGTCCTGCACATTGCGTTGTGGCCCTTGCGTGACCGCCACCGCGATGATGTCGGCGGCACGCTCCCAATCCGATGAACCTTTGGCAAGCTTTTGTTGTGCACGCCGCGCGAACACGGCCGCAGGCTGTAGCGCGCCGTAGGTATAATAGCGTTCCGCCGTCGCCAGATTGGCCATCGGTTCGTCGCCCAAATCGCTATAGGCTTGCGCCATCTCGTACCACGCAAACGACTGGTCGCTGTCCTGCTGAACAGCGATCTTGAGGTTTTCGATGGCGGTCTTTTCCAAATTCTTCTTTGCGGTGGCGATCTGCGCCACGGCCAGCGCGACGCGCAATTCTGGTGCGTCCGGCAGAATGTTCACCGACGTCTGGTACGGAGCGATGCCCTTTGTGGGTTGGCTCATCGAGACATAAATCTGTCCGAGTATTTCGTAGAAGAAAGGATTCTTGGGTTCGTCTTTGATGAGACTGTTGATCTCCGCGAGAGCCTTTGGAAGGTCGGGCACGCGCATGTACACCATGGCGCGGGCATAGCGTGCCGGCTCGCTCGTATCGGTGAGAGGGTAGCGATAGAACACCTCGCGCGGTGGCAGCAGAAAGCCCATCACCTTCGCTTTGACCATCTGGTATGCGTGGATCGACTCGGGGCTGTCAGGCACGTCACGATACGGGGATGCATCGGATTCATCCTGCATAAGCGCGACACGTTCGCGATCTGCCGGATGGGTGCTCACATACGCGCCAGGGGTTCTGCTCTCACGGGCGGCGTCGTTCGCCATGCGGTTGAATACGTCTACCATGCCCTTGCCGGACTGGTGGGTCAGACGCAAGAATCTTTGACCCATCTGGTCGGCGGTGGATTCCTGCACGCGACTGAAGCTCATAAACTGGGCAGCTGCGGCGCTTTGGCCCATGCCCATCAGGATCATGCCCGCTTCTCCGGCCCCGGCGATTGCCGCCGCCAAGCCAACGACCATGGACAGCAGCATGGGGATTTCTGCCTTGGCGATGGCACTCGTATCGCGGATCAGGTGTCCGCCGGCCATATGGCCGGTTTCATGGGCCAACACTCCGGTAAGTTCGTTAGGGTTTTGAAGTTGGATGAACAACCCGGCGTTGACGAAGATGTTCTGGCCTTCCGCCACGAAGGCATTCAGCGAGGTGTCGTTGACAATGTACATTTTGACAGCGACCGGATCGATTCCGGCCACGCGTAGGATCGGATCCTCGTATGTGCGCAGCAATCTCTCGGTTTCGGTATCCTGCAGCAGCGCAATTGCCTGGGCGGAAGCCGGCGGCGCCAAAGCACAAAACGTGCCGACGAAACCCACGATGAAGGCGAGAACACGTCCAAATCCCGGGCGAACAGCCCTGCGTCCACGGGTTCGCTTCAAAGGGTTGCAAAATGCCAAGGCTTGACCTCTCCTCTCCCCCCAACCGATGCCCTCTCCGGAGGACGGTAGGTGTGCCGCGTGTTTGCGTCAACGGATGCTTACGCGTGGGCTTTATCGTTAACCAGCCAAGGATTACGACCGGTTCATGTTTTGCTCACGCATCCTAGCCGGCGCGGCCGGCTTATTCCTCCTCGCGGGTTGTTCGGTAAATTTGGGCGGCACTCTCGGAATGGGCGGACCGTCTAAAGCCGCGTCGCTTGTCGTAGGCGACGAACCCTATGCCGTAACGGTGGGGGCGGCCACTCTGGCGCAAGGCGGCGATGCCGTCGATGCGGCGACCGCGATGTATTTCGCGCTTGCCGTCTCCTATCCAGTCGCAGCAGGGCTTGGCGGCGGCGGCATCTGTATAGTTCACGATCCCCTACACAACCGGAGCGAAGAGTTCGATTTCCTGACACGCGATGCGGCGGGCGGTGCCGCATATGCGGTGCCCGGCAATGTGCGAGGGTTTGCGTTGATGCAGGGCACTTACGGCATTTTGCCCTGGCAGAAGGTTGTTGCGCCGGCAGAAGGATACGCGCGAGCCGGGTTTCCGATTTCCCGCGCGCTTGCTGCGCGTCTCACGGCGGCCGAAAACGTGATCCGTCTCGATGCCGGATTGGCGAGCGAATTCATGGATGAATCCGGTCACGTCAAAAGCGCCGGCAGTGTCACGTCCAATGCCGAACTTGCCGACACGCTGTCAGCAATCCGCACCCAAGGCCCAGACGCGTTCTATGCGGGCGCGGTAGGGGACAAGATCGTGAGCTATTCCACCGCGCAGGGCGGCGCCATCTCAGCCGCCGAGCTTTTAGCCTATCATCCGGATCGCGGAACGCCGCGCGTCACTCAGATGGGCTCCGACTATGTGTTCATCCCGGCAACGCATACCGGTGCCGGTGCTTTTGCGGGCGCGCTGCTAGACAATCTGTCCCGAGAGCAATCGACTCCGGCTGGCTTGAACGATGTCGAGGCTGCTGTAATTGCCGCAACGAAGAAAACGCTGGATGGCTTTGGCGTGAAGAGCCTTCCCAAAGATCTGGGCGCGACGGGCTTTGCTGCAACGGACTCGAGCGGCCAGGGTGTCGCCTGCGCGGTCACGATGAACGGTCCTTTCGGCTCAGGTCATACGGCGCTTGGCACCGGCGTGACTTTGGCGCGCGCGCCGTCTTCGGGCGATGCTGGATTGGCGCCGGCGTTTCTCACTCCCGTAATCGCCGGTCCCCGTGGCGACACAGCGGCAGCCCTCGTCGGCGCCGGCGCAGGCGGACCGAACGGCACGGCGTCGATTGCTTATGCACTAGCACGCATAGTTCGTGGTGACGAAACCTTCACCCGCAACACTCTGCGTTCGACGGGCGTCGCGCCCTACGACACGGTCAACGCAATCGTTTGCTCAAATGAAATATGTGCGGCATTAGCCGATCCCGCGGCGAATGGGTTCGGCACGACCGTGCCCGCGCGCTAGACGGGGATTAATCCAGACGGAACGCCTTTTGCCACCAACCCTTCTTGGTGGGCTGTGGAGTGCTCGGCACCTCTTTGGCTCCCGCAGGTTTCTCCTGTGCAGGTTCAAGGGCGCGTTGGTGGACCGGCTTAGGCGCTGGCGCCTCCGTGCCTTCGACCTTGAGCGACCAAACCGGCGTGGAGGCCGCATTTGGAACCGCTTCCGGGCGTGCCGCGGCTGGAAAAGGCTCCTCGCGTGGTGTCGTGTCGATTTCATCGAGCTTGCCGAAACGATCCCCTAATGGAGCATCGCTCAAAGGTGCAGCACTGTTGTTAGCGCGCTGCTCATTTCCCAAATGCTCGCGATCACGGCCTCCGCGGCGTCCGCGCCTGCGCCGGCGTTTGCGGCGTTGTCCTTCGCCGAGCGGTCCTTGCTGCGCGTCCGGCTGGCCGTTTCCGTTCGTCGTTGGCTGGCCGGGCTCGCCGGATTGCCCGCCAGTCTCGCTAAGATTCAACTGCGCGCTTTGTTCGCCGCCTGCCTGCACACCCTGGCCATCGTAATTCGATGCGGTCTGCGGAGGCTGGAAATTCTGATCGCGTCGCGGCTCATTTGGCGATGTACGGTCGCGGTCGCGCCCGCCGCGGCGTCTGCGGCGGCGCTTGCGGCGGCCGCCTTCACCTTCGCCTTGCTGCAGCGGTTGGGCATCTTGTGAAGCCACTGCCGGAGCCGCCACCTCATCGTGCTCGATTTCGTCTTCCTCGATCGGCTCCGGTTCGACTTCGGGTTCCACCTCGATCTGTACCGTGTCAACGGAAACGGCTGTCTTGGGACGGCTTTCGGGATCGCGTTGGCCGATGCGTTCGATGTCGAAATTGCCGGTCATCAGATCGGCCTTCGGGTCGAACGTGATGGTGATGTCGTATTCTGCTTCCAGGCGCGCCAACTCGCGGCGCTTCTGATTGAGCGTGTAGATGGCAACATCATTCGCAACGCGTACGACGAGACCGTCCGAACGTTGCTTTTGGGCTTCCTCTTCCAGCCCGCGCAGCACGCGCAGTGAAGTCGATTCCACTGAACGTACGATACCTTGGCCACCGCAATGCGGGCACGGCACTGTCGACCCGGCGATGACGCCGGCGCGTAGACGCTGACGCGACATCTCGAGAAGACCAAATTGGCTGATCTTGCCGATCTGAACGCGCGCGCGGTCGTTTTTCACCGCATTGTGCACCCGTTTTTCAACGGAGCGGTCGTTGCGGCTGTCCTCCATGTCGATGAAGTCGATCACAATGAGGCCGGCCAGATCGCGCAGGCGCAGTTGGCGGCCGATCTCATCGGCTGCTTCAAGATTGGTTTTGGTGGCGGTTTCCTCGATCGAATGCTCACGTGTGGCGCGGCCGGAATTCACGTCGATGGAGACCAGCGCCTCTGTCTGATTGATGACAATGTAGCCGCCGGACTTGAGCGTCACAGTTGGCGAAAACATCGCGTCGAGCTGAGCTTCGATATGATGGCGCTGGAAGAGTGGGACGGCCTCCTTGAATGGTTTCACGTTCTTGGCATGCGAAGGCATGAGCATGCGCATGAAGTCTTTGGCGTTTCGATAACCTTCGTCGCCTTCGACGACAACTTCCGTCACGTCCTTGTTGTAGAGGTCACGAATTGCCCGCTTGACGAGGTCGCCTTCCTCATAAACACATGCTGGCGCGTTGGATTTGAGCGTCAGTTCTCGGATCGTGTCCCACATGCGCAGCAGATATTCATAATCACGCTTGATTTCGAGCTTGGTCCTGCTTTCGCCCGCCGTGCGGATGATGAGCCCCATGCCTTCCGGCAGTTCGAGCGACTGTGCTGCTGCCTTTAGCCGCTTCCTGTCGTTGGCGTTGGTGATTTTGCGGGAGATACCGCCGCCGCGCGGTGTGTTCGGCATAAGAACGCAATAGCGGCCGGCGAGCGACAGATAAGTTGTCAGCGCCGCACCCTTGTTGCCACGTTCTTCTTTGACGACCTGAACCAATATGATCTGACGGCGCTTGATGACTTCTTGAATTTTGTAGTGACGGCGACGCACCCAACGCTGCGCCGGGCGCGTGGCTTGGAGCGGTTGTGCCGCCTCGCCATCTTCGGCATGTCTTTCGAGCTCGGCCGGATGTTCGTCGGGCTGATCCGGCGAGATCTCTGCGGGATTGTGCGGCGCGTCATCGTCGAGAGTGATATCGGCGTGGACGTTGTTGGAGTCGGCATCTTCCCCGAACCTGCTCGGCTCATCCTGCGGAGGCGCGTCACCATCGTTCCCGGCTTCGGCAGGCGCATCCTCTGCATCATTTTCGACGTATTGGTCTGATTCGTTGGCGGCGGCGTCTTCGCCGTCCGCGGTCTGCGCGTCTTCCATCGTCTCTTCGAGGGTGCCCGCTTCTTCTACACGACCGCGGTCAGCCTTTGGCGTCGAAGTGATGTCGAAGGACTCGATATCGTCTTCCTGTCGGCGGCGGGATTCGGCTTCCTGTTCGGCCAGAAGCGCCATGCGGTCGGCAACGGGGATCTGGTAATAGTCAGGATGAATTTCCGAGAATGCCAGAAAGCCCTGCCGGTTCCCGCCATATTCGACGAACGCCGCCTGCAGCGATGGCTCTACACGCGTGACCTTAGCGAGATAGATGTTGCCTTTGAGCGGCCGTTTGGATGCGGCCTCGAAGTCAAATTCCTCGACCTTTTGTCCGTCGAGTACGACAACGCGGGTCTCTTCGGGGTGGCTCGCATCGATTAACATACGTTTGGGCATAGAAATCTCCGGGCGGCGCGCAAGAGCTTGCCGGGCGCCTAGTTGCGCAAACCGGGCTTGAAATGGGCCACCTTGTTAGGGACTGACGCCGCCATGCCGCCGCCGGCGGCAATGCCGCTGGCTGGTGGAAAAGGGGGCGCGCTAAGTCGTTCATCTCTTCACGTTTCTGGCCAAACGGCGGTCTGCCGCTTGGGGGAAAGCTGCTGCCGTGGCGGGAAAACCTGGCGGCCAAAAAGACCGAGGATCATCCTCAGATATCTTCTTGGCCTGCGTCCTGACATGCACCCTGGGGCGAGGATTAACCTGCCCCTCTGCGACGCAGCTTTAATCAGTTGTAGGTGTCCCGCTGCACCACGGCAAGAGGAACAACCCGGAATCCATCAAATTCCTCAGATGCTAACGAAGCGTAAATGGTTTATGCCCACCTTCGGATTCGAGGCCTAAGGGCGTTCTGAAATCTATGCGAAAAGTGTGGAATATCGCTTTTGGCGTAGCAGCTTGCCTGTTCGTGGCAACGGCCGTGGCCCAGGACGCGCCGGTGCCTGCTGGCAAGCCTCAGACCGTTGACGACGTCATTGCCAAAATCCTTCGGGAGACGCCCGACACGACTTCTCCGGGGCCTGCGCAGGCTGCGGTCGCTCCACCCGCCGCCAAGGAACCCGTCGTCATGAGCGCGCGGATTGGCGAGCACCCGGACCGTACCCGCTTCGTCGTGGAGTTGTCTGATCCCGTCGATTTGCGGACCTTTACGCTAAACAGCCCGAACCGCGTCGTCATCGACATGCCGGCCATGCAATGGCATCTCGATGGTCCCCCAAGACCGTCCGGCAACGGCGCCGTGAAAAGCTACCGCTACGGACTGTTTCGGCCCGGCAACTCGCGCTTCGTGATCGACCTCAACCAGCCCGTCAGCCTGAGTGATGCGCTTGTCTTGCCGCCGGAAGACGGTCGCGGCTACCGCATTGTGATCGACCTGTTTCCGACGACCCAGGCAAAATTTGACCATACGGCAGGCTGGCCTGCGGATCTCAAGGCCCGGGATAGCGCGGCCGAGCGTGTAGCCTCGCTGCCGCCGCAGCCGGTCGTCACTCCGCAATCAACCACCAGAAAGATCGTCGTCATCGATCCGGGCCACGGCGGCATCGATTCTGGCACGGTCGGCGTGGACAGCGTGATGGAAAAGGATGTTGTGCTCGCTGAGGGCCTGAGGCTGAAGAAAACGCTGCAAACACACGGTTACACGGTGCACATGACCCGCGACACGGACGTCTTCGTCCCCTTGCGCGAACGGGTGAACATCGGCCGTTCCTGGCATGCCGATCTGTTCATATCGGTACACGCAGATTCGATCCACGACCCCAGCGTGGACGGACTTTCCGTCTACACGCTTTCGGAGAGGGGGTCGGATAAGGAGGCTGCCGCACTCGCCGCGAAGGAAAATCAATCCGATATCATCGCCGGCGTCGATCTGTCGGGCGACAACTCGGCCGTCGCGCCTATCCTCATCGACTTGGCGCAGCGCGACACGATGAACAAGTCCTCTCGGTTTGCCGAAGCGGTCATCGCAGAGCTTTCGCATGCGACGGACATTTTGCCACGCCAGCCGCATCGTTCCGGCGCCTTGGTTGTTCTGAAGGCTCCTGACGTGCCTGCCGTGCTGATCGAACTTGGTTATCTTTCGAATGCGCACGACACGGAACAGATGAAAACTACCGCTTGGCGCGATAGGGTGGCCGAAGCTATAGCAACGGCTGTAGACCGGCACTTTACGGCCCCGATGCCGGGTGCGCGGAATACGGCCCAAGGTGTCGAGTGACGGAATGGTTTTGTACAGTCATAATCGCGTCCCATGAACGATAGTCCCGAACACACTCCCGAGCCGGAGGGCGACGCCCCCAACGAGGCGCCCAAGCCGGTGGAAGCAGTTCCACCCTTGGAGCCTGCCGAACCCGTCCCGCCGCACGCCAGTTCGGAGGAGGATTGGGTGCTTTCCGCCGCGCCCGAGCGGCTGGCGTCACTCAGTTCCGAGGAGCCGCCGGCGGCGACCGATGAACCGGCCGACCAACCGCCTCGGCCGGAACCGCCCAAGTCGGGCATGTTCAGCTGGCGGCCGCAGGGCCCCTGGCGTTACCGCGTGCTGCTTTATGCCGGCCTGACGGCGGTCGGACTGCTCGTCTTGGTCGTTCTCTCGACAGTGGCTTACGTCGGTTGGGTCACGCGTGATCTGCCGAGCGTACAAACGCTGCAGAACTACACGCCGCCGGTGACAACCCGCGTCTATGCGGGCGATGGAACGTTGCTCGGCGAATACGCGCGCGAGCGGCGGGTTTTCGTTCCGATCGCTTTCGTTCCCAAACTTGTGGTGGAAGCATTTACCTCGGCCGAGGACCGCAACTTTTTCTCCCACCCCGGCATCGATCCGAGCGGTATGCTGCGTGCAGCTCTCAAGGACATCGGCAAGGTCGTGGCGGGGCGCCGCCCCGAAGGTGCCTCGACGATCACCCAGCAGGTTGCGCGAAATTTTCTGCTCAATTCGGACGTAAGGATCGCGCGCAAAATCCGCGAAGTGATCTTGGCGCTGCGTATCGATGCGACCTATTCGAAAGAGAAAGTTCTTGAGCTCTACCTAAATGAAATCAACCTCGGCCAGAATTCCTATGGCGTAGCGGCGGCGGCGCTGAATTATTTCAACAAGTCGCTGGACGATCTCGATATCGCCGAGGTCGCCTTCCTTGCGTCATTGCCCAAGGCGCCCAGCCACTACGATCCGCGGTTCCATCACCAGGCGGCCGTTGACCGGCGCAACTGGGTGATCGGGCAGATGGAAGAGAACGGCTACATCACCGAAGAGCAGGCCAAGGCCGCGATGGCCGAACCCCTGAACGCCGAAACCCGTCCGCTCGGCAGCCAAGCGGAAGATGCGAATTATTTCGTGGAAGAGGTGCGCCGCCAGCTCTACGCCAAATACGGCCAGCAGGCGCTTTATGACGGCGGCCTGCAAGTACGATCGTCGCTCGATACAAGCCTGCAAAACTACGCCGTGAACGCGCTGCGCATGGGTCTTGTACGCTACGACCGCCGCCACGGCTGGCGCGGTGCCGTGAGCACGATCGACGTCAATGGCGACTGGAAGACCACACTCGCCGGTGTGAACAACCAATCAGGCATCGATACTTGGCGCGTGGCCGTGGTGCTCGGCTACGCGCAGGACAAAAGCGTCCGTATTGGGCTTTCCGACGGGACTATCGGGCATATTCCACTCAGCGAATTGCTCTGGGCACGCAAGGAAGTAAAGGAAACAGCCGACGTCGGGCCGCAACCCGCCAAGCCGCAAGACGTCGTGAAACTCGGCGATCTCGTCTATGTCGAGCCGCTTGATGGCCAGCCCAAGATTCTGCCGAGCGCGTACGGTTTACGCCAGGTGCCGGAAGTCAACGGCGGCATCGTGGCAATGGACCCGCACACGGGCCGCGTCTTGGCGTTGTCGGGTGGTTTCTCCTACGCTTCCAGTCAGTACGACCGCGCCATGCAGGCGTTGCGCCAGCCTGGTTCGGCCTTCAAGCCGTTCGTCTATGCGGCCGCGCTCGACAACGGCTTCACACCAGTGAGCAAGGTACTTGACGCGCCTTTCGTCATCCAGCAGGGGCCGGGACTGCCGCTATGGCGGCCCGAGAACTTCGAGCAGAAGTTTATCGGTTTGGCGACCCTGCGCCGAGGGATCGTGCTTTCCAAGAACCTGATGACAGTGCGTCTCGCCCAGGCCGTGGGTATGGACAAGATTGTGCCCTACGCGAATCGTTTTGGCGTCTACGATCATCTTGAGCCGTTGCTTGCCAACGCGCTGGGCTCGACGGGAACGACTCTGCTGCGGATGACCACGGGCTACGCAGAATTCGTCAACGGCGGTAAGAAGATCGTGCCCTCTCTGGTCGACCGCATCCAGGATCGCAATGGACAGACAATCTGGCGCCACGACCAGCGCCCGTGTGACGGCTGCAACGAAGCGAACTGGCGCGGACTGGCCGAACCGCTTCTTTCCGACACCCGCGATCAGATCATCGATCCCCGGACGGCTTATCAGATCGTATCGTTGCTACAGGGCGTTGTGGAATACGGGACTGGCCGGTCGGTGTCCGTTGTCGGAAAACCGCTTGCCGGCAAGACGGGAACATCGAACGAATCCCGGGACACTTGGTTTGTCGGCTTTTCGCCCGATCTGGCATGCGGCGTCTATGTCGGCTTCGACAATCCGCGCACGTTGGGCAAGCTCGAACAGGGTGCCACCGTTGCTGCTCCGATCTTCCGCGATTTCATGAAGGGCGCGCTTGCAAACGCGCTGCCGACCCCGTTCCGCGTGCCGCCCGGAATCGAGTTTGTGCCGATAGACCGCTTCACGGGCGCGCCGGCGGCACCGGACTCACCAACCACGATCCAAGAAGCCTTCAAGTCGGGAACCGCCCCTGGCGATCCGGGAGCGCCTCCCACCCTGATCATCGGTGGCGATACGCCGACTACGCCGGGCCAAGCGACGCCGAACGATATCGGCGAAGGCACGGGCGGGCTTTATTGACCGGATTTGAATTGTCCGAGTCTTCGCTTCCATCTTTCCTGACGGCAGGGTAATTCATCCGGAACGCAGGATGTCTTTAACGCGAATGAGCGAACCCAGGAATTTCGAATATGCGCCCTGAAGCCGAACGGAATGTCGAAGAAATCCAGCAGGCTATCGCCCTGCTGAGGAGGCATCTTTGACTGGGACATATCCGTCCGCCGGCTCGATGAACTGAACGCCAAAGCCGAAGACGCCTCTATCTGGAACAATCCGCAGGAAGCCCAGAAGCTGATGCGAGAGCGCCAGCGGCTGGACGAATCCATGTCCGCCGTCCGCAAGCTGGAGGCCGAACTATTGGATGCGCGTGGCCTTATGGAAATGGCCGAAGCCGAGAGCGACGCTGCGATGGTAGGCGACGCCGAAAAATCCATTGCTGCGCTCGCCAAGCGTGCCGAGGAAATGCGGCTGGAGTCTATGCTTTCGGGCGAAGCGGACGCCAACGACACCTATCTCGAAATCCACGCCGGCGCCGGGGGCACCGAAAGCCAAGACTGGGCAGAGATGCTCATGCGCATGTACACGCGCTGGGCCGAGAAGAAAGGCTACAAGCTCGATTATCTTGAAGAAAGCGCAGGCGAGGGCGCCGGTATCAAGTCGGCGACCGTATTGGTCAAAGGACCGAACGCCTATGGCTGGCTAAAGAGCGAGGCGGGCGTGCACCGGCTGGTGCGCATCTCGCCGTTCGATTCAAATGCGCGCCGGCATACGAGTTTCTCTTCGGTCACCGTCTATCCCGTGATCGACCAGACTATCGAGATCGACATTCCCGAGAAGGACGTTCGGATCGACGTTTATCGTTCATCCGGTGCAGGTGGACAGCATGTAAACAAGACCGAGAGCGCCGTGCGCATTACGCATCTGCCCACGAGTATCGCCGTGTCGTGCCAAACGGAGCGCTCGCAACACCAGAACCGCGCCATATGCTGGGACATGCTGCGATCGCGGCTCTACGAAATTGAACTGGCGAAGAAACAAGCGGAGACCGGTGCCTTTATTGGCGAAAAGACAGATATCGGCTGGGGCCATCAAATAAGATCCTACGTCTTGCAGCCCTATCAGCTCGTAAAGGATTTGCGCACGGGCGTGGAAAGCCGTTCGCCGGACGATGTGCTAGACGGCGATCTCGATCCCTTCATGGCGGCCGCACTGGCGCAGGCCGTCGGCGGCAAATCGAAAGAGAAGATCGAAGATTTGGATTGAGCGGACGTCAAAAAAAAGAGCCCCGCACCTACGGTGCGCGGCTCTTTCTTCTTAATTCTGACGTCTTAAATCTGGCGTTAGACCGTCTTGACCGGCGTGAAGCTGGCGGCTGTCGCACCGCTGGTTGCCATCGGGCGCGATACCATCGAAGAAACCGCGGACGGCGTACCGGGGGCTGGGGCTGGAGCCTGCGGCATTGCGCGGAAGTCCGAGGTCTTCTTGGGCGCTTCCTCGGCCAACGGGTTGTCAGCGTGGCGGCAATTGCCCTCGAAGAAGGCGCCGGTTTCCACAGCGAATGCTTCGTGAAGGATGTTGCCTTCGACATGGCATGTGCTGGCCAGCAGAACCTTGCGGCCGCGGATGCTTCCTTGCACTCGGCCGCGCACGGTTACTTCCTCCGCTACGACATCGCCATGGATGAATGCCTTGTCGCCGATCACGAGACCGGCACTGTGCACGTCGCCCTCTACGCGGCCATCGATCTGGATATCACCGGTCGAGACCAACGCTCCGGTCACTGTCAAGTCGGCGCTGATAATCGATGGTGCTGCGGAGGAACGCGGTAGGCGCTTGGCCTGCATTGAGGCCGGAGCAGCGGGGGCCGCGACGTTGGTGTCTTTGTCTTTGCCTTTACTCGAAAACATGTCGCCCTGCCTCGAAGAAGTTCCTCGGGTTTCTCACAACGTCATCGTACCACACTTCGTAATGGACATGCGGTCCAGTGCTGCGCCCGGTCGATCCGAGTTTTCCGACGGGAGCGCCTTTCGATACCTTAGCGCCAACCTCCACCAATATCGATGAAAGATGTGCGTATCTCGTGTGAATTCCGAAACCATGGTCAATTTCGATCATTTTTCCGTAAGTGCCTCTGGGCCCGGACCAAACTACGGTACCAGGGGCGGTAGAATACACAGTGGCGCCCCAGGGACCTGCGAAATCCACGCCGGGGTGGAAAGAGAGGCGGCCCGAGAACGGATCGACACGCGCGCCAAAGCCACTGGTGCGCTCGAAGGTCCCGCCGGAGACCGGCGTGACCAACGGCACATGGCGCATGCCCGTAAGCAATTGATTCATCTGATCGAGAACGGCATAGGCGCTGAGATAGGCCTGCTGGAAAGCGGTGTCTGAAATGCCTTCGATGTGAACGGCATCCAACGGAATGTCGGGTCCTCCGACACCTTCCGCGGCCTGGATTCGTTGTGCAAACTGATCGGGATTGATGCCGGTATGGCGCAGCACGCTTCGGATTTCCTTAACGCCTTCCACGACTTGATTCTGCGTGCGCGCCATTAGCGCGGTTTCCACCTGACCAAGCTTGCGAACGCGGTTGGTCTGCGCCGCCAGGAGCTTAAGCACCGGGTGCCGGGCGTAGGTCGCCTGCGGGATCTCGGCGGGCTCGCGATGAATCCCGAACAGCGCGCCCGCAATTCGCCCAACCGCACCGCCCAAGTCCAGGAAGCTGGCCCGTGTCGGTTTGCCCGTGCGCGGTTGGGGTTTTGCTGGCTGCGGGCTCACGGTGAGTTCGGAAGACCCGCCGTCGGAGTCATCTAGATCCGTGCCGGTCGACGTAGGCGGTACGGCGCCAATACTGTCGCTTGCTGCCGCGCTATCGGGCCGGGCGGCGTTGTTCGTGGGAGCAGGGGTGCCATAGTTCATCAACGTCGCATCGACCTGCTGCTTGCGGTCGAGGAAGTGCATAATCGTGTTCTGCTTGGCTTCGAGTTCGTCAGCGTTTGCCTTGAACTTATCCTCTGCGGAAACCAACGCGCCGTTTACTTCGTCGTAGGATAGCTGGAGGTCGGCTACCCGGTTCTCGTAGGCGGACTGCATCTGCTGGTAGCGATGGTCTTTGGCCGCGATGATGCGGTCCTTGAAGATCACGTTGACGGTGGAGAAAGCCACCCAGCCGAGGAAAATGAGCGAGAGTCCGGCGCAGGTCGCCTGCAGAGTCGGGCCGAACGTGAAAAATTGCACGCGACCATCACTGCGTATGTAGACTTGCCGTTCAGGAAAGGTTTCGTGAAGCCACGCCCAGACGCGCTCCACGAGCGTCTCCGCCATTTCCGCACTTCCCTCTTTGGCGTCTTTACGCGCGCCGACCCCAGATGAACCCATTTCACCCATTTGTCGGCGGCTGATCAAGCTGTTAGCCCAAAAAAACGACTTCGAGGTTAACCTAGGGCCAAAGAGTTTCGGCGGCTTTGCGGACTTCACAGCGATTTTGCCGCAGCAAGTACGGCCTCCGCATGCCCGGATACCTTCACTTTGCGCCAAATTTCACGAATTTTCCCTTGGGCATCCACCAGGAAGGTTGCGCGCTCCATGCCCATGTATTTCCGGCCGTACATGCTCTTTTCGACCCACACGCCATAGGCTTTGGCGGTCTCAGTTTCGGGGTCCGATGCCAGGCTCAACTTCAACTTGTATTTTGTTTTGAACTTGTCATGCGAGGCGACGCTGTCCTTCGACACGCCAATGATGGTGATTCCCAATGCCTGGAATCTCCTGCTGCTTTTTGTGAAATCGAGAGCTTCTTTTGTGCAACCGGAGGTGTCGTCCTTGGGGTAGAAATAGAGGACGAGAGGTTTGCCCTTCAGGCTGGCAAGCGAGATAACGCCCCCGCCATCGGTAGCCAGCTTGAACGGTGGCGCCTTGTCGCCGGGCTTTAGCTCCATACTGGGCTCCAAAGGAAGTTGCGGTCGGGCGTCTGGCCGTATAGGCGATAAAGTGATGCGCGATTCAGCGCAAGACCCTACCGTCGCCTTTACTATTGGCCAAGGGAGGGCGGACGAGGTGCGTAGCCGTTGAAATGGTCAAGCCATTCCTCTTGGAACCCGGTCCTGCTGCTTAGGCGGTACGTCAAGGCCCATCACATCAGCCGTGCGGCGCTAATCGCAGCGGGGGCTGCCGCTGCGATCCTGTTTTTTGTCATTGGCGCAGGGATACGCTTGCTGATTGGTCCGGTTTCGCTAGGACCGTTCGCGGGCACGCTTGCCAATGCGCTCGACCGGGCGCTCCCCGGGTTCACCGTCAAATACGACCAGGCAGCGATCGAATGGACGCGGGACGAGGGCAGGGTGAACCTCGTCATCCTGGGAACGAGGGTATTCGATAGCGATGGGCGCATCATCGCACAGGCGCCAAAAGCCGACATCGATCTCGCGGCCAAGCCGTTCCTGGAAGGAAAACTCGTCGTCAAGCGCATAGCGCTTGTGGGAGTGCAGCTTACGTTGGTGCGGACGGCGGACGGCGATTTGCGTCTTGGCGTCGAGAAGGACAAGCAGGAACGCGATATCCTCAGCCGCATTCGCGACGCCATCAATGCATCGAACGGCAGCGCATCGTCGCTTGAGAGCTTCGAGATTCGCAATGCGCGGCTGGCGTTCTTCGACGAAACGACGGGTCTATTCATCGTTGCACCACAGGCATCCCTGCGGCTGGCGACTACCGGCCCCAATCTCAACGTCAGGCTCAACGCGGCGGTGGAAATCTCGGGTCACCCCGCGCACGTTTCTGGCGAGTTCACCTTGCCGCCCAAGAAGGGCAAGGTGGAAGGCGCAATATCGATCACCGGCTTTGAGATCGGCGCGCTTGCTGCGAACAGCAAGAAGTTTGCTGTGGTCAAGGACACTGCGCTCAAGGTTGATCTTTCGGCTTCTTTCGTGAGCGAGGGGTCGCATCTACTGTCGGCCGACTTTGGGTTGGCCGCACGCGGCGAATTTGCAGTTCCGGGCGATAAAAGCGGGCGCGTACGCGTGAACAGCATGCGCGCGGTAGGCCGCTACGATGGAAACAGTGGCCGCCTGCTGATCGAAGACGGCGCCATCGATTCCGACAAGATCAGAGGGCATCTTCAGGGCAGGGTGGATTTCGTTTCCGACGACGCCGGCGCGTTGGCCCGGGTGAGTGCCGACGTGCGGATGGACCGCCTGGCGCTGACGCTGCCGGGCATATTCGCCGAACCGGTTTTATTCCAACTCGTCGATCTGCGTGGTGCGTGGGCCCCGGCAACACGGGAGATCACCATCGATCATCTGGGTGTGGACGGCGCATCTCTTTCCCTGCAGGCTTCAGGCAAGGTCACGCTGGCGCAAGGCCTTTCACCCGCTTTGGAAGTCAAGGGCACGCTCGCGCCCATCAACCCGCGCGAGTTGGTTCGTTATTGGCCGCTGGTGGCGGCGCGCGGCGCGCGTGAGTGGGCGGCCGACAATATGTTTGCTGGGACTGTTGGGCCGACGACGTTCGAAATCCATCTTCCGGCCGGTGCAATCGACAGCCCTGTTCTGCCGGCCGGCGGGCTGGCGGTAAAGTTCTCGGTGAGCGGCGGCGAGATCAATTACATCCACGGTCTTACCCACCTCACACAAGTGCACGGCACGGCAACGGTCACCGGCGACGCGTTCGTGGCGGATATCGACTCCGCAAGGATCGGCCCGCTGTTGGTGAACGCGGCACGTTTTGTCATCCCAAACATGAATGTCACGGACGAAGCCGGCGATGTAACCGGCCATATTCAGGGCGCGATGCGCGATGTGCTGTCCTTGGTGGATATGCCACCGCTAAATTATCCGACGCGGTTCGGGGTCACCGCGGCTGACACGAAGGGCGCGGCAGCGCTCGATTTGTCGGTTCATGTGCCGATGCGCAAGGCGCTCAGCGTGGACGACGTCGCTATTGGGATCAAGGCTGCGGTGTCCGGCTTCTCGGTGGCATTGGGACCGCACACGCGTTTGACCGATGGAACGATCAATTTCACGATCGACAACAAAAAGCTCCACGCCGTCGGCACAACCGGAGTCGGCGGCTCACCATCTCGCGTCGCTTTGGACTGGACCGAGGACTTTAAGACTGCAAATCCCAACACGACCACGATCGCATTGAAGGGCACGCTCGACGAAACGGCACGTACAGCGATGGATATCCACACCGGTGATTTCTTGAAAGGACCGGTCGGCATCAACGGCATACTGATCGGCCATCGCGGCGCCCTCCGGCAAGCCAACGTTACCTTCGATCTGACACCCGCGACCGTGATGTTCGATCTAATCGGCGTCAACAAGCCCGCGGGCTTTCCGACGACGGCGCGCGTCATGGCGAACTTCAGTGGTCGTAGCGTGTTGACCGACGAAACCCTGCGGGTCAGCGGCCCAGGGACCGTGGTTACCGCAAATGCAAAATACGACAGCGACAGCCGATTGGTTCAGTTTCAAGCGCCTGCCGTGCGCATAGGTCCGCAAAACGATTTTTCGCTGAACCTCACGCGCAGCGCGTCCGGCCTGGACATCGTTTTGCGCGGCCGTTCGCTCGATGGCTCGCGTCTGGCGCGGCGCGGCAGCGGCGGGAACGAAGATCTGTTCGGCGAACCTTTCCATATCAACGCCAGGCTCGACCGACTGGTGCTTCGTGATGGTGTTGCCATCGCGCCCTTCGTTGTCGACGTTTCCGGCGTCGCCGACCGGCCGTCATCGCTGACATTGAGCGGTTCTTTGTCGAAGACGTCCACACTAACCGGATCCATCGTGGCGACGGACACGGGACGCCATATGAGTTTTGCCACCAACGATACCGCGCTGCTTACCCGAGGCCTGTTCGGCTTCAACAGCCTGCGCGGCGGCAAGTTCGAGCTTGCGGCTGCGCTACCCGGCAAACTGGGCGATCCGCCGCCGAAGGATCCGAATACACCGGATTTTATGGGCAAAATGACGCTAGAGGATTTCCGCGTTGTCGATCAGCCGTTTCTGGCGCGCCTCTTCTCGGGCGGATCGCTGACGGGTCTCATCAACCTCATGCAGGGGCAGGGCATTGCCGTCGATACTCTCGATGTTCCCTTCTCGTCGCGCAACGGCGTCATTTCGGTGCACGACGTGCGCGCCACCGGCCCCGCCATCGGCATCACGGCGGACGGCTATATCGACAGGCCGAAGAACAGCATCGCGCTGAAAGGTTCGCTGGCGCCGCTGTACATGCTCAACAGTATGCTGGGCAACATTCCGCTCCTCGGTAACCTGCTCACCTCCAAGCAGGGCGAGGGCATCATCGGCATGACCTACAGCGTCACCGGCAACGCTGACGAGCCGTCCGTCAACGTCAATCCCCTGTCCGTGCTTGCGCCGGGTATCACGCGGCGCATTTTCGAAGGCAAGATGCCCAACGCATCGCAGGCGCCATCGAACAACGTACCGAAGCCCGTGGCACCCCCGCCCGCGAATTCGCCGGCGACCACGCCCGCGCCTGCAACCACGCCGCCCGCCCCGAAAGTTCAATAGACGTTTTGCCTTCGTCAACGAATGCGGGCCGCGATTTCAAGTCGATTTGATAACAATATGTTTCTTGCGGCCGATTGAGAGCTTGATGACACGCTTGTCAGCGAAGTCTGAGGCGGCAGTCGATGCCGCCACGTCTTTGACAACGACATCGTTCAGACGCAACCCGCCACCTTCGATATGTCGTCGCGCCTCGCTCACCGAGGAGGTCAAGCCGGACATCTGAGCCAGCTTGGTTAGCGCAAGTCCATCCAGTTGGGCGAGCGGTATCTCGAACGTCGGCAACCCATCGTCGATGGCGCCTTCCTCGAAGGTGCGCCGCGCCGTTTCGGCGGCTTGTTCGGCGGCGGCGCGTCCGTGCGCCAACGCTGCGGCTTCGGTCGCCAGTATTTTTTTGGCCTCGTTCAGCTCCGCGCCTTTGAACGCTTCCAGCCGAACGATCTCGTCGAGCGGCAGATCGGTGAACAGGCGCAGGAAGCGGCCGACATCGCCGTCTTCGGTGTTGCGCCAGTACTGCCAATAGTCGTACGGGCTGCACATATCGGCGTTGAGCCACACGGCGCCCGAGGCGGTCTTGCCCATCTTGGCGCCCGACGAGGTGGTGATCAGCGGGGACGTCACACCGAACAGCTGTGCGTCCTCGACGCGTCTCGTAAGGTCGATGCCGTTGACGATATTGCCCCACTGGTCGGAACCGCCGCACTGCAAACGGCAACCATAACGCCGGTACAGTTCCAGGAAATCGTAGGCCTGGAGGATCATGTAGTTGAATTCGAGGAAGGTAAGCGACTGGTCGCGCTCCAGCCTCAGCTTCACGCTATCCATGGTCAGCATTTTGTTGATCGTGAAATGCCGTCCGATGTCACGCAGGAACGGGATGTATTCCAGCTCGTCCAACCAACCGGTGTTGTCGATCATGATCGCGTCAGACGGTCCGTCGCCAAACTTCAAGAACCGCTCGAACACCTTCAAAATGCTCTGTTTGTTTGCCTCGATCTGCTCGGTCGTCAGAATCTGACGGGTTTCGTCCTTGCCAGAGGGATCGCCGACCTTGGTCGTCCCGCCGCCCATCAGGACGATGGGTTTGTGCCCGGCCTGCTGCAGGCGGCGCAGCGTCATGATCTGGACCAAGCTTCCGACATGCAGGCTGGGCCCGGTGCAGTCGAATCCGATATAGGCCGAGACCGGCTCCTTGAGGAACAGCGCGTCCAGGGCCTCAGGTTCGGTGCAGGCGTGATAGGCCCCGCGTGCTTCGATGGTGCGGAGGAATTCGGAACGGAAGTGCAGCACGGTGGTCATGTTATGGCCCGACAAGACGAATGGCTGGGTGTCTAACACGAACGGGCGGCGTACAAAAAGTCGCCGTCAGTTGCTCTGGGCTTTCAGGGCTTTCGATGCGGCAATGTCTGCATCGCCGCCCGCCGAATCGCCCGAGCGCTTCTTGGCCAGGCCGCGATTGAGCATTGCGGTCGGATAGTTCGGCTTGAGCCTGATTGCGTGATCGTAGTCCGCTATCGCATGGGGAAAATCGGCTGTGTCGTAATAGGCGTTACCACGGTTGTAAAAGGCGCCCGCAAGCACGCCGGGTCCGCCAGTGGCATCTTCGATGATCGCCGTGCACGCCCGAATGACCATCGCCGGTGTAATACCCTGCGCGGCAGTGCCCTCACATAGTTTTATATTGTCGGCAGCATCGGCTGGTACGCACAGAAGGATTGCCGCGACCGTCGTTGCCGCCATCATGTGACGCTTACGCATGTACGCTTCCTCTCCCTGTTGCCGCCGCCGCCTGAGCTACCGCCCCTCGTGCGGGTTGTTCATTCTGTTGGAGACGTATTCCTTCACCGTTTCGACAACATCGGCTTCATGTTTGTCAAAAAAATGGTTGGCACCTTCTGTTTTTTCGTAGGTGATCCGAATGCCCTTCTGCGCGGTTAGGCGGTCGACCAGCTTCTGAACGTCGGCTTCCGGCACCACTTGGTCCTTGGTGCCGTGAACGATCAGACCCGAGGCCGGGCAGGGCGCCAGAAACGCGAAGTCGTACATGTTGGCGGGGGGGGCGATGGAGACGAATCCCGTGATCTCGGGCCGCCGCATCAATAGCTGCATGCCGATCCAGGCGCCGAACGAAATGCCGCAGACCCAGACAAAGGACGGATTGGGGTAAAGCGTGTTCATCCAGTCCAGTATCGCGGCGGCATCGGAAAGCTCGCCCGCGCCCGAATCGAAGGTGCCCTGGCTTCGGCCTACTCCGCGGAAATTGAACCGCACGGCCGTGCAGCCGAGCCCGTGGAACATGTGGAAAAGGTCGTAAACCAGCGGATTGTTCATGGTTCCGCCGAATTGCGGGTGAGAGTGCAGCACCAGCGCCATGGGGGCCCCTGGAGCTTTTTGCCGCTGGTAGCGGGCCTCGATGCGCCCCGCTGGGCCGGGAAGAATGATATCAGGCATTGGCGGAATAACTCCCTGGCGCCAGTCGGATATGTGTCTGCTGTATACCTACTGTAGGGTTTTCCGGCAGAGCGTCGTGCGAATTAAACTTGTTTAAAAACAGTCGCATAGTACTTTTCTTCGCGGATGCGTCAGAGGAATACTTGACTGTGGCACTCAGGAAAATTATATCCGCATTTGGGTGAACGCCACGCGGCCGGCCGCTGTTCTTACACCAAGCGGCCCCCCCCGACGCAAGAAAAACGCGTGTGGCAGTTTGGAGTTATGGATATGAGGCTCAGTACCAAGGGTCGCTATGCGGTGATGGCGATGACCGATCTGGCTCTACACGAAGCGGGCACTCGCCCCGTATCGCTTGCCGACATCGCCGAACGGCAGGAAATCTCGCTCTCTTACCTGGAACAATTGTTTGCGAAGCTCCGCCGGAACGGTCTTGTATCGAGCGTGCGTGGCCCAGGCGGCGGCTATCGTTTGAGCCGTCCGGCAAACGAGGTTCGCGTCGCCGACATCATCATGGCGGTTGACGAACCCCTCGGTGCCACGCGCTGCAAGCCGGGCAGTCCCAAGGGTTGCTTGCCGGCGGGCGCGCGATGCGTAACCCATGATCTTTGGGAAGAGCTTGGCCGGCAGATTCATGTGTTCCTGTCGTCCGTGTCGCTTGCGGATGTTGCAGAGAAGCGTGTGTTGGGCCGCGCCCAACGCGATATGCAGTCTGGCGATGGCCATGCAAATGGCGAGGGACATGCGAAGCAAGACGGCGGCCGCGTAGCAGCCTGAGGTTTTCACAAGCGTACGATGGCTTATCTCGATCACAATGCGACATCGCCCTTGCGTCCCGAGGCGAGGAAAGCGGCCGAGCACGCGCTAACGATCGGCGGCAATGCTTCGTCTGTGCACGGCGCCGGGCGGGCGGCGCGCGCGATAATCGAGCGTGCGCGCGAGCGTGTGGCGGCACTGGTCGGCTCGCGGCCCGAGAATGTCATTTTCACGAGCGGAGGTACCGAAGCCAACGCCCTCGCGCTATGGGGAGCGGTGCACGGAGCCGTTGATGCAGAAGCACGTCTAACGCGGCTGTTCGTTTCTGCCATCGAGCACGAATCCGTTCGGGCGAATGCGGCGTCAATTGCCGAACGGGTCGCGGGTCTTCGCCTGGAGACTTTCCCCGTGACGGCGGACGGCGTGGCCGATCTCGACGCATTGCAGGCCTTGCTGCGAGAAGGCAAGGGCCGTGCCCTGATCGCGTTGATGGCCGCCAACAATGAAACGGGCGTCGTGCAACCCGTCGCGAAAGCAGCGATGCTTGCTGAGGAAGCCGGCGCGCTGATGCTCGTCGATGCCGTGCAGGCAGCGGGGAAAATTCCGTTGCCCGCCGCGGATTTTGTTTCGTTGTCGGCCCACAAGCTCGGAGGACCGCAAGGGTCCGGCGCCTTGATCGTTCGCGAGGGTGCGCCTTTAGCGGCGCAGATTCTTGGCGGAGGGCAGGAGCGAGGCATACGCGCCGGCACGGAGAATCTCTCGGGAATCGCCGGGTTCGGTGCGGCCGCAGAGGCTGCCGTGCGCGATATCGCTTCTCCAGGGACGTCATTGCGTGATCTATTCGAGGCTGGCCTGAGGCGCATGGCGCCCAACGTAGTGATCTTCGGTGCGAATGCGTTGCGACTCACGAATACGTCGAATTTTGCGCTCCCGGGCCTTTCGGCAGAGACTGCGCTTATGGCTCTCGACCTGGACGGTGTCATGCTGAGTTCGGGCTCGGCTTGTTCGTCCGGCAAGGTAAAGCTGTCGCATGTGCTGGCTGCGATGGGTGTGAAAGAAGATTTGGCGCGCTGTGCTTTGCGGGCGAGCTTCGGCTGGAATTCCACCGAGGCCGACGTCGAGGCGGCGCTTGTTTCACTTTCCAAACTGCTTGCGCGGGTTGCCGCGCGAGCAGCCGCGTGAGGCCCTAAATGTCTGCCGCCGCCGATACCAGGGAACAGATCGCCGCTCTCGGCGAGAAGTACAAGTACGGCTTTGTCACCGACATCGAGATGGAACGCGCGCCGCGCGGCCTGACCGAGGACACGGTGCGGTTCATTTCGGCGAAGAAGGGCGAGCCGGAATGGATGCTGGAATGGCGGCTTGCCGCCTATCGGCGCTGGCGCGAGATGACCGAGCCCAGTTGGGCCCGCGTTCATTATTCCAAGATCGATTACGAAAACGCCTACTACTACGCCGCGCCCAAGGATTCGCAAAAGCCCAAGAGCCTCGACGAAGTCGATCCCAAGCTGCTGGAGACCTACAAGAAACTCGGCATCCCACTTTCCGAGCAGATGTTGCTGGCCGGCGTGGCGGTGGACGCGGTGTTCGATTCCGTTTCGGTCGCCACGACCTTCAAGGCAAAGCTAAACGAAGTCGGCGTAATCTTCTGTCCGATCTCAGAAGCCATCCGCGACCACGCGGACCTCGTGCGCAAATATCTCGGCTCGGTCGTTCCGGTGCACGACAACTTCTTCGCAACGCTGAATTCCGCGGTGTTTTCCGACGGCAGCTTTGTGTACGTGCCGAAGGGCGTACGCTGCCCGATGGAGCTTTCCACCTATTTCCGCATCAATGCCAGCGAGACGGGCCAGTTCGAACGTACACTGATCATCGCGGACGAAGGCGCGTTTGTTTCCTATCTGGAAGGCTGCACGGCGCCCAAGCGCGACGAGAACCAACTGCACGCCGCCGTAGTGGAACTGGTGGCGCACGACGACGCCGAGATCAAGTACTCCACGGTACAGAACTGGTATCCCGGCGACGAGAACGGGGTCGGCGGCATCTACAATTTCGTGACCAAGCGCGGCGATTGCCGCGGTGCGCGCTCGAAAATTTCCTGGACACAGGTGGAGACCGGCTCGGCAATCACCTGGAAATATCCAAGCTGCATCCTGCGGGGCGACGACACGGTCGGTGAATTCTATTCCATCGCCATCGCCAATCATTTCCAGCAGGCCGACACCGGCACCAAGATGATCCATCTCGGCAAGAACACGCGCTCGCGGATCATCTCAAAGGGCATCAGCGCGGGCAGCGCGCAGAATACCTATCGCGGGTTGGTCAGCGTTCATGCGAAGGCCGCCAATGCCCGCAACTATACCCAGTGCGACTCGCTGTTGATCGGCGGCAAATGCGGGGCGCACACTGTGCCCTATATCGAAAGCCGTAATCCGTCGGCGCGCGTAGAGCACGAAGCGACGACCTCGAAGATCGCCGAAGATCAGTTGTTCTATTGCCTGCAACGCGGCATTTCGCAGGACGAGGCGGTGTCGCTGATCGTCAACGGCTTCTGCCGCGAAGTGCTGCAACAGTTACCGATGGAATTCGCCGTGGAAGCGCAAAAGCTAGTGGGCATCTCGCTTGAGGGGAGTGTGGGATGATGCAATTCCTCCCATGTCATGGCCCGCGAATGCGGGCCACCCAGTTGGGCGTAGGACTCCCTGCGCGCGTGGACACGCGCTTGATGGGTGGCCCGGTCAAGCCGGGCCATGACAAATTTGCTTTAAAGGTCATTCGGAATGCTTGAGATCAAGAATCTTCATGCCGTCGTCGATGGCAAGGAAATCCTCAAGGGGCTGACGTTGACCGTCGGCACGGGCAAGGTTCACGCCATCATGGGCCCGAACGGTTCGGGCAAGTCGACGCTGTCCTATGTTCTGGCGGGCCGCGAAGGTTACGAGGTCACCGAAGGCAGCATCACCTATGGCGGCAAGGATTTGACCGCCATGAAGACTGAGGAACGCGCGGCCAAAGGAATATTCCTGGCCATGCAGTATCCGGTGGAAATCCCCGGCGTCACGACGCTGACCTTCCTCAAGACGGCGCTCAATGCGCAACGCCGTGCACGCGGCGAATCCGAGCTGGACGCCATGAGCGTGCTCAAGCTGGTGCGCCAGAAGGCGACCGCGTTGCAGATCACCGAAGAGATGCTCAAGCGCGCGCTCAACGTCGGCTTCTCGGGTGGCGAGAAAAAGCGCCTCGAAATTCTCCAGATGGCGCTGTTCGAACCCAAGCTCGCCATTCTCGACGAAACCGATTCCGGCCTCGACATCGACGCACTGAAGCTTGTCGCGGACGGCGTCAATGCGCTGCGCGCACCGGACCGCGCGATGCTGGTTATCACCCACTATCAGCGGCTGCTCGACTTCATCGTTCCAGACCGCGTGCACGTGCTGGCGGGCGGGCGGATTGTCGCCGAAGGCGGCAAGGAATTGGCCCTTGAGTTGGAAGCCAAAGGTTATGCGCATTTCACGAAGGAACCCGCATGAGCGCGGCTTTGCCATCTCGTGAGGAACGGCGCGCGGACGCGCTTCAAAGCTTCCGCGAGCGCGGCATGCCGCATCGCCGGTTCGAGCATTGGCGATACAGCGATCTGCGCGCCGTCCTCGATGCCGGCCAGGTGGCGCAGGCCGGCACGGCGAAATGGCGGGCGGAACCCCTTCCGGAAGGCGTCGAACTGTTCGATCTGGCATTGCAGGTCGGCGTCCCGGACTGGGTGGCGCAGAATCTTGGTTCCATCGGCAGCCGGCCGACCATGAAGGAAGCCTCGCTGGCGTTTGCGGACGGCGGCGTTGCTCTGCGCGTGCCGCGCGGCCGGAAGATTTCTGAGCCGGTGCGCCTGCAGATTTCCGGCGTGGGTAATGAGCGCCTGCTCATTGTCGTGGACGAGGGCGCGTCGCTTACGCTGGTGGAAACGCACACCGGCGATGCCGGGCTTCTCAGGAACGTCGGCGTGGAAATCGCGCTTGGAGCGGACGCGGAACTTTCCCATGTTCGCGTGGCGGCTGGTGCGCCGAAATCCATCGTTGTCGAGCACATCGCGGTGGCCGAGGCGCGCGGCGCGCGCTATCGGGCCCATTTTGCCAATTTCGGCGCCAAACTTTCGCGCACCGAGCTGCACATCGTCCTGCAAGAGGAAGGCGCCGAGGCGCATCTCTCCGGCGTCAGCGTCCTTGGCGGCGAGCGCCATGCGGACGTGACCTCGCATATCGAGCATGCGGCGGGCGACACGCGAAGCACCCAATTGTTCAAGAACGTCGCGGGCGGAAAGTCGCGCGCCGTCTATCAAGGCAAGATCACCGTCCGCGAGGGCGCCAACGGTTCCGACAGCCGCCAGACGGCAAAGGCCTTGCTGATCGGCGTGCGGGCGGAAGCGGATCTGAAGCCGGAACTCATCATCTTTGCCGACGACGTGAAATGTTCGCATGGTGCGGCGGTGGGTGAGCTGGACGCGGAATCGCTGTTCTATCTGCGCTCGCGCGGCATACCGGAGCGCGAAGCGCACAATATGTTGATCCGCGCCTTCCTCGAAGAAGCGGTGGCGGAAATCGAAGGCGAAAATTTGCGCGCATCCATCTGGCGCGACGTGGAAACCGCTTTGGCGGGTGCCATGGAGATCGCTCGATGATGGCGCAGACCAAGCTCAGGCCGGTGGCGGGCTTCGATCCTCGTGCCGCACGCGCCGAATTCGAAATCCTTTCGCGCGAGGTGTATGGCAAGCCGCTGGTCTATCTCGACAGTGCCGCTTCGGCGCAGAAACCGCGGGCGGTGCTCGACGCGATGAACATTTTCGCGTCCAGCGAATATGCCAACGTGCATCGCGGCGTACATTTTCTCTCCGCCGCCTCGACGGGGCGCTACGAAGCGGCGCGCGAGACCGTCCGGCAGTTCCTGAATGCCGGCTCGGCCGAGGAGATCGCCTTCACCAAGGGCGGCACGGAAGCGATTAATCTGGTGGCGTCTTCTTTCCTTTCGCCGCGTATCCAGCCCGGCGACGAGGTGGTGCTGACGGTAATGGAGCATCACTCCAACATCGTGCCGTGGCATTTCCTGCGCGAGCGGCAAGGCGCGGTCTTGAAATGGGTCGACGTGAAAGACGATGGATCGGTCGATGCCGATGCGTTCGAGGCCGCCATCGGTCCGCGCACAAAACTGGTCGCCATCACGCACATGTCCAACGTGCTGGGCACCGTCACGCCGCTGAAGGACATCGTCGCGCGTGCGCACGCCAAGGGCGTTCCGGTGTTGGCCGATGGCTGTCAGGGCGCGGTGCATGAAATTGTCGACGTACGCGATCTCGACATCGATTTCTATGCCCTGACCGGCCACAAGCTTTATGGGCCGACGGGCATCGGCGCACTCTACGCCAAGCGAGCCCACTTGGACGCGATGCGTCCGTTCAATGGCGGCGGCGAGATGATCCGCGAGGTCACACGCGACGTCGTCACCTACGCCGACCCGCCGGCGCGCTTCGAGGCCGGAACGCCGCCGATCGTCGAAAGCGTGGGCCTTGCGGCGGCGCTCGATTACATCGCCTCGCACGACCGCGCTTCGGTCAAAGCGCACGAGGCGTCGCTGCTGGCGGTGGCGCGCGACGCCTTGCGCGAGTTCAATTGGCTGCGGGTGATCGGCGACGCGCCGGGCAAGGGCGCGATCCTCTCCTTCGAAACCAGCGGCATGCATGCCCATGATGTGGCGACCGTTCTGGACCGTGAAGGCATTGCCGTGCGCGCCGGACATCATTGCGCGCAGCCGCTGATGGAACGCTTTGGCGTCGTGTCCACCACGCGCGCCTCGTTTGCGCTGTATAACACGCGCGACGACGTTGATGCGCTGGTCAAGGGGCTGCACAAGGCGAGAAAGATCCTGGGTTGATGGCGATGGACGACAGTTTGCGTGAACTTTATCAAGAGGTGATCCTCGATCACTCGCGCCATCCACGCCATTTCGGCGCGTTGGACGCGGCCACGCACACGGGCGAGGGCTTCAATCCGCTGTGCGGCGACCGGGTGAAGATCTATCTCACGCTGGATCCCGAGGGCCGCATCGCCGACATCAAGTTCGAGGGCAAGGGTTGCGCAATCAGCCAGGCCTCTGCCTCGCTGATGACCGATATGCTGGCCGGGCGCAGCCTGGCCGAGGCGGAAAAACTGATGGACGGCTTCCTGCATTTGGTGAAGGGCGAGGACGCCAGCGACCTAAAGGGCGACGACCGCGAACGGCTCAACGTGATGGCCGGCATTTCCGAGTTCCCCATGCGTGTCAAATGCGCGACGCTTGCCTGGCACACGATGAAATCGGCGTTGGAGGGCGGCCCCGCCGCGGCGAAAACCGAATGAGCGGCGAACAGCTGAACATTGGAGAAGTGGCCGCCCCTTCGGCGCTCCCGCCGGAGGAGCTGGAGGCGTTCACCGCCACGCTCATCGCCGCGATGAAGACCGTCTATGATCCGGAAATCCCGGTGGACATCTACGAACTCGGGCTTATCTACAAGGTGGACGTGGCGGACAACAAGGACGTGTCGGTCGACATGACGCTGACCGCGCCGGGCTGTCCCGTGGCGGGCGAGATGCCCGAAATGGTCAAGGGTGCGCTGGAACGCGTGGAAGGCATCGGCGCGGTGACCGTAAACATGACCTTCGATCCGCCTTGGACGCCCGACCGCATGAGCGAAGAAGCCAGACTAGAATTGAACATGTTCTGATGGAAACACCGCGATGAGCATGGCAACGAAACCGAGACGCGAACGCCCCAAAGCCCTTCGCTTGAGCGAAGCCGCGGCGGCGCGTATCCGCGAGATCATGGCGAACTCCGACGGGCGCTATCTGGGCGTTCGCGTCGGCGTCACCAACGGCGGCTGCGCCGGCATGAGTTACACGATGGACTACGCCGAAAGCGCTCAGCCGATGGAAGAAGTCGTAGAAGACCAGGGCGTGAAGATCTTCATCGATCCCAAGGCCATCCTGTTCCTGATCGGCACCGAGATGGACTTCGTGCGCGAAAAATTGGGCGCGCGCTTTGTCTTCAACAATCCGAACCAGACGGCGGCCTGCGGCTGCGGCGAATCCGTGTCGATCACACCGGCTAAAGTGGACTAACATGCGCGCCGAGGCGCAGCCCTACCGCCCGGACCTTTTCCAATACTTCGGCACGGTTTACGCCCGCCGTATGTTCGGCGGCGCGGGGCTGTTTTCGGGCGACGTAATGGTCGGCATCGTCATTAACGACGTCATCTACCTGAAGACCGACGAGAACACGCGCAAGGACTTTATCGCCGAAGGCGCGGGCCCCTTTGTCTACCACAAGCGCACCGGCGAAGGCGTGTCGATGTCCTATTACGAGCTGCCGGAGCGCCTGTACGACGAGCCGGAGGAAATCGCCGAATGGGTCCGCCGCGCCTATGCAGTGGCGGAGAACTCGCCGACCGTCCGGCGCAAACGCAACCTCGTTAAGCCGGCACGAAAAAAGTCCGCCCGCGCCTGATCCACCGCGGCGCAAAACCGGTTATCATCCGGTCATGCCCCTGAGTTTTTTCAGCGACGTCAAAAGCAGGATCTTGCCGTTTCCCGTGGGGTGGAAATACGCCCAGGAGAACGGCCCCGGCGCGCTCGGGTCGTTGTTGTTTCACGGTCTTGTCCTGCTCCTCGTCATACTTTGGGCTACGCAGCGCACCTCGCAGTCGCCGCCCGCCGCGATGCACTTCGTACCGGTCGATTTGATCCGCCTCGGTGAGGAAACTACGTCGCCCTACGCGGCGCAGAAATCCGTCATCCCTCAGCAAAGAGCGTCGCGGGCCGCGCAGGCGTCCAACCCCACGCCGCCGGAAGGCGTGGCGCCGTCGAAGACAAAGCCCGAACCGCTCGACGACCTTGACGCCAAACTGCGTGCCCTGGCGAAACTCCGCCAGCCGGACACCAAATTACAGCTCAGCGACAGCCCGGGCGTGTCGAACGTCGATGCGGGCAACGGTGTGCCCGGCGATCGCGCGCTTTACAGCGTCAGGGACTATGTTCTGGCCCAGGTCCTGCGCCGCTGGAGCCTGAACCTCTCCAAGGCGGGCGGGCGCAAACTCGTCATTCCGATCCGCGTGGCGATGAAACGCGACGGAACTATCGTGTCCGCCGAGATCGTGGAAGAAGCGCGCGCCAAGAACGATGCCTTGTACCGCGACATCGCGATCAGCGCGCGCAACGCTGTGACTCTGTCGTCACCCATTGCATTGCCGCCCGGCGATTACGCCGCGGTCATGCATTTCACGTTGAACCTCGATCCGCGCGCCACGCAGCGGTAGTTTTGCCTCCCCACAAGGGGGAGGTAGTGAATTTTCTTACATCGTTCTCGACAGACTCCTCCCGCCCAACATTCTGGGTTTTTTGAATAGTCCGTCCAAATGTGCGTCACGCCGAGGTGCGCGGCCGTCCTTCGAGGCTCCGCTTCGCGGAGCGCCTCAGGGCGAGCGCAAATGTCGTGATTTAGGGGAAATGGTAATTCGACCTTGTCGGTTCAAGGGGCGCGGAAAATTTATTTTCGTTCAGTGCAACGCATACTCACGGCAGCGTCCGCGCCACGCGGAATCCGGCCAAGCTGGAATAATCGTACTCTCCGCCGTCGGGACTGCCGCCGCTGCGCGCAGCCGAGCGCACGAAGAGCGGGACATTGTTCCACGATCCGCCGCGCAACACGTGCTTGGAGCAGACCGGCTCCTGCCAGGCGCTGCCGTCACTTGGGGCGCCGACATAGGAGCGGTGCCAGCAATCTGCCGTCCATTGCCAGACGTTCCCCAGCATGCCGTACAGCCCGAACGGATTGGGCGCAAAGCTGTCCACCTCGGCCAGTTCTTGGTTGTCCCATTTGCTGCCGCAACCGTTGCAGTCCGCGTTGCCTTTGCCGATGTCCTCGCCCCACCAGCGTGCCGTGGTGGTCCCGCCGCGCGCCGCATATTCCCACTCCGCTTCCGTCGGCAGGCGATAGGGGCCAGGCCCTCTCGCCAGCCCGGGATGTTCGAGCCTCGCTTTCGCATTCAGCCACGCGATGTAGGCTTGCGCGTCTTTCCAATCCAGGCACGAGGCCGGCCAGCGGTGCGGGGTCACGGTGAACGGCGCGTAGGCATGGCCATCGCCAAGCGAATGCCACTTCTGGTCCAACAGCGTGTTGCAGGGCACGGGCTGATAACCGGTGTCCTTCAGGAAAGCCAGAAACTCCTCGCTGGTCACGGGATACTTGCCCAGCGCGAAGGCGCGGATCCTAACGATATGCTGCGGACCTTCGCTCTCGAAGCGACCCGACTCATTCGCCGGGCTGCCCATCACGAATTTCCCCGCCGGGACGCCCACCATGACGGGGCAATTGACGCATTCCTGGAATTCGCGGGCCTTTTGCTCCTGCGCTGCGGCGGGGACGGAAAAGCCAAGCAAACCCGCGATCAGCAGGGCGGACAGTACGATCTTACGGCGCCAATGCATCGTGATCCATTCGGAGCGATGAACGAGGCACGTCCTATCACGAGCTTCGCACGAACCTGATCTTGCCGCATCCGCTGGGGATGGGCAAATTCACGAGCCCGAAGCGCTGGTTACGTTGTCGTCCGAGTTGCGGTCGATCCATTCGTTGTAGGGATCGATGCCGGCGAAGGCGGGCGCGCGACTGGTGACCAGATGGACCACCTGCTTGCCAGACTTCATCGGAAGATGTTCGAAGGCCAGGATCTTCGACTTGTCGAATCCCTTCTTGCCGGGCTCCACCAGGAAGGCGCCGACGTCGATGTCTTCGTTCAGCGGTGTCTCGGTCTCCTTGCCCTTGCCGTCGGCATAGTATTTGTGCGCTTCAACGTCGAGCGTCACGTCAAACTTGCCGTCCGAACGCTTTTTGGTGCGAACGGCGGTGGCTTTCAAATCGTAAACCGTGATACGCGCGAACAGATCGGTGATGAGCGCATCGAATTTCGGCCCGGCCTCCTGGCGCAGAATCTTGATGAAATCCTTTGAGGAGGCATAGGGCGCCGGCTTGAAGGCGTATTCGGCGATCAGGCGGCGCATCGCGCGATTGACCACATCTTCGCCGACGGCTTCCTTGAGCCGGTACATGACGACGGCGCCCTTGTTGTAGTGGATATAGCCCTGGTTCTCGACGCGCTCGAGCGGAAGTTCCTCAACTTCCTCCCCGCCGCGGGCGCGCAGATAACGGTCGAGTTCGTGCTTCAGGAATTTGCGGACGTTCTCGGGACCGTAGAGCTTCTCCATCACCAGCAAGGCGGAATATTGCGCGAAGGTCTCGGACAGCATCGTCATGCCCTGCATGTCGGCACCAATCACCTGGTGTGCCCACCATTGGTGACCCATCTCATGCGCTGTCACATAGGTGACGAGATCGATCTTGTCGGGATCATTCTTGATCGCGTCGTAGTTCTGGATGAAGCCGATGCCTTCGCCGTAAGGAATGGTGTTGGCGAAGGATTGCGCAAAGCTTGCGTAGGCCGGGAATTCGAGAATTCGCGCCTGATGGAATTGGAAGGGCGAGAATGCTTTTGTGTACACGTCCAGCGACGCTTTCATGGCCGCGATCATCCGGTCCACATCATAGGGATGATGCGGATCGTAATAGACCGCAAGATTCACGTCGTGCCATTTGTCGTGCTTGACCGCGTAGGCCGCCGACTGCATCGAAAAGTAAGGCAGGATCGGCGCGTCGGATTTAAAGCGCGTGGTGCGGCGATTGTTGGCGACGCTGTCCGACACGACATAGCCCGGTGCTATGGGCGTCTGATCGGCGACCGTCGAGACCGTGATATCCGACATCACCCAGTCTGCATCGTGGGAGATGTAATCGTTGGCGCGCGCAGAATCGTCTTCCAGTTTTGGCGGACGCAATTGGGACGGCAGGCCATAGCGACGGCGCTTGGTGGGATCGTTCAGCGAACCGCTTCTATCCATACCGATGGTCGGCGCAATTTCCGTGTTGTTCACGAAGGTACCGTTGTCGACGATACGCGTGGAATTGATGCTGTTGCTGAAGCCCCTTTGTGCGAGCACAGTTTTAAACCGGACCAACCGCTTCTCGCCCGGCACCATCGGTTTGTCGAAGGCATAGATCCGGTATTGGAAGCGGCTGTATTCCTTCGCGAGTTTCGCACCCTCGACCTTCAGCGAAAGCAATTTGAGGACGGGCTGCCAGCGAATGTGGACCCGCGACAACGGTTTCGCCGTTCGGTTTTCGAGCACATAACTGCCTTCGGTTTCGATCCGCGTCTGGTGCGGATAGATGGCGACGTTGAGCTTTACGTCCGTGACACGCGGCTGGGGCAGCTTCTCGAACGGCAACAAAGTTTTTTCGTAATCGGCGGAGAACTTGTCGTTGTCGATGGAAGAGCGATAATCGTTGAGGATATTGGTGTTGTAGAAGATATAGCCGCCGCTGCCGGCTGCCGCGACCAGCGCTAGCGCCAGAAGCACGCCGGCGCTGCCCGAAAGCCGCCGCCCTAAACGCGCAAAGCGGGGCCGAAGGCGCGTTTCCGTACCGCGCCGCCACAGCGCAAAGGCGAGCACTGCCAGCACCACCGCAAAGGCGCACCAGTAGAAGTTAAGCCAAGCCCGCCCGATCCAGAACTGGCCTTCGCCGTTCATGTCGGAAAGCGGAACGCTCGGCGTTGCGCCGTACAGATAAAGACGATGCTCGAAGCCCATCGTGGCGAAGGTCATCGTCGCGACGAGATAGAGGGCCATGATGCCCCAGCCGACATATTTGTGCGGCGACTGCGCCTGGACGAACACAGCCAGCACCGCCAGTTGGATCGCCGTGATGGTCTCCGGAACGACGTACCACAGCAGATAATGGCTGATCTGATAATCGTGATAGCCCTTGAGCGTCTGTATGCCGACCGCGGCGGCCACAGACACCAGATAGGTCGCCAAGAGCACCAGCACGATAGCCGCGATCTTCGGCACGACGAAGGTCCAGTCTGATACCGGGCACGCGTCGATCATTTCATGCGCGCGGCGGTCGCGCTCGCGCCAAACCAATTCGCCCGCATAGTAGATGGCGACAATGATAGGGATGATCGTAAAGGAGCCACGCAGCGTGTCGATCATGACTCGCGTCACCGGATAGATCGTGTAGTCGTAGAATTGGTCGGCGTACCACATCGAGCCGCCGCCATTGAGAAGACCCAGCGCCAGAAGCACGAAGAAAGCCGGACTTTTGAAGACTTGCGCCATCTCGAAACGCGCCCATTTCCAACTTTGAACGCGGGCGGTGAAGGAATCGAAACGCGGTGCGGGAAGAGGGCCGGACGGAAGCGGCGCCGGAGTATCCTCGACTTGCGCGCGGCGCGAGTGCTTGGCGCCTTTGGTCTCGAAGCGAAAAACGAAATAGGCGAGTGCCAGCATGGCGAACGACGCGCCGAACCAGATCAGGCGGTTGTAGGCGACCATTCCTGCGATCGGCGGCAGCATCGTATTGCGGTCGGAGGCGGTCCAGTATTTCGTTACTTCGCCGATTGCGCCTAGCCCGAACGGCTCCCACAAGCCGACCATATGCTCGTATTGCGGCTTGGCGAACAGGCCGACGAGAACGAAATAAAGCACCAGGAAGGCCACGACGCCCACATACGTCGCAAGCATCGAGCGCGTGGCGGTCGCCAGCGCGAAGAACATTGCGCCCATCACCAACAGAGTCGGCATCGCGATCAGAAAATAGGCGTAGAGATAATACTCGGCGTGGAATGGACCGAGCTTCATCGGATCGAGCCATGGCATCCAGCTGCCGATCAGGATGCCGAGAGGTACGCTAGCGAAGGCGATCATGCCGGCGATGAACGCACCGGTGAATCGGCCGAACAAATAGTCGAATTTGCGCAGCGGTGTGGCGCGGACGATGGGCCCGTAACCCGTTTCGTCGTCGCGCACCACGACGTTGGCCACGAACGCCGTCAAGATGAAGATCGCGAACACGCTCATGATGCCGAGCTTTTGCACGATCGAATAAGGCGAATTCACGAACACGTTGCCGGCCGAGCCGATCTGAATGTATGGGACGGTCGTGGCGCCAAACGTCAACAGGAAGAAGATCCCGAAGGCGACCCAGAAAACGGGCGAGGTGAGCTGATAGCGCAGCTCGAACGCGGCGATCTTGCGAAACATCTCAGGCGGCCTTGCGGTTTTTGGGAAGGGACGTGAAGTAGACGTCTTCCAGTCCGGGATCGACGGCTTCAAAACCGTCGCCCGGATTGTCGTTCGACAGGATATGGATCAACGTCTGGCCGCCATACAGGCGGGTCAGGATCACCACATAGCGTTGACGGGCAGCTTCCAGCTCTGCCTTGGCTATGAGTTTGCGCCAGATACGGCCCTTGAGGTTTGCCATGAGCTCGGATGGCACGCCCGTCGTCACGATGCACCCTTCGGCGATAATCGCCATGCGCTGACATAAATCGGAGACGTCTTCCACGATGTGCGTGGAGAGGATGACCACCACATTCTCGCCGACTTCGGAAAGCAGGTTGAGGAAGCGGTTGCGCTCCTCCGGATCGAGCCCCGCCGTCGGTTCGTCGACGATCAGCAGCGCGGGCTGGCCGATCAGCGCCTGGGCGACGCCAAAACGCTGCCGCATGCCGCCTGAGAAACCGGCGAGCGCTTTCTTGCGCACGCTCCACAAATTGGTCTGCTGAAGCAGAGCCTCCACGGTGTCGCGCCGTTCGCCTGGCCGCGCTATGCCCTTCAGTACTGCCATGTGGTCGAGCATGGCGTAGGCAGAGACACGCGGATAAACGCCGAAATCCTGCGGCAAATAGCCCAGCACCCGGCGCAATTTCTCCGGCTCCTTGACGACGTCAATATCGTCGAACCGGATCTTGCCGCTGGTCGGCGTCTGCAAGGTCGCCACGCAACGCATGAGGGTGGATTTGCCGGCGCCGTTGGGCCCCAGCAGTCCGAACATTCCGCGCGGTATTTCCAGTGTTACTTTGTCGATGGCGCGGACGCCGCCGCGATAGATGTGAGTCAGATTGTCAATTTTAAGCATGGTCCCCTCGCTGCGACGAACTGAAGTGAATTGAGATCATATATTGGGTCTTTTTTTTGACTTGCATCATGCGCCCGCAATTTTTTTTGGCCGGACCAGGCTCTTAAGAGCCAGTCTTAGGCTCAGTCGACAGACGAACCACATGAGTGTGGCGATGAGGACAAAAACGGCATAGCCCCACACGCCCATCAGATCGGGCGTGTGCGGATGGCCCTCGCAAATACCCAGACACATGAATCTTTGACCTGCACCGCGCCAGATCCACAGGCCGACCTGGTCCGGCGTGATGATTTTCTGCGCAATCATGGCGGCGCTGGCGAGACCAATGAGCCCGGTTACGAGTGCCACTAACAGTCCCAGTAGGGCGATCAAACTGCGGCCTGTTTGTTTCAACAGAGCCTTGATCATGCTCAAACTATTTTTGCTTTGCAGCGCGGCGTGGACCTCAAAATCATCCATAAATGGCCGTGCATAGGCTTCAGGACTGCCAAACCCGTGTAAAGCAGAGTCGGCGTTGAGGCCGGCGGCCAGTCGCTCTTCCAGATGTGCGCGTGCCTCATCGACGATGTCGGCGCGCATCTCGGCGGGCATGGACGACAGCGCCTGCGATAGCGCACGCAGCCACGTTTCGATGATGTCTTGATCTTTCATGTCGTTCGTCTCTTTAGAAAGGCGTTCAGCTGGCCGCACATCTCAAGCCACGCCTTCATTTGTTCCGCAAAATCGGCCGCGCCAGTTTTGGTCAGCGTGTAGTATTTGCGCGGGTGGGAAACGTCGTCTTCCATGCGCCACTCGGCCATGATCAATCCGGCTTTTTCCAGACGGTGCAAAAGCGGATAAAGCGTTCCCTCAGCCAGATCGATGCCCGCCTCGTCACGCAACTGGTCCAGGATTTTCAGCCCGTATTGCGGGCCTTCCTTCAACAGGCTCATCACGGCCAGTTCCAGCACGCCCTTGTACATTTGGGTTCGACGGTTCTCGGGCGTTTTGTCTGGGGGCAGTTTGGGAACCATGGGGAGATTCGCTGATTGCCAAGTACTATGTTATACATAGTATATGGCTACGTATTATACTTTGCATGGGAAATCTCCCGCTGATCGTGCAATTGGCTTGCGACATTACGGCACTGGATCGCGAACCGTCGGCGGCTATCGGGAGAGGGACGTCAAAGCGGCCTGATTTGCAGGTTCGCGCGCGTGGAACGCGTTGATCGCATCGGAGCACGTCCCGCCCGCAGCGGAGCGCTTTCGACGACGATATAGCCGATGGATTCTATGCGGCGGATGCAGGGCTCTGCAGATTCCTCGTCTGCAACGAACATGCTGCAGGTACTGGCGGGTGCATCGGTGCGGCGGAACCGAATGATCTGGCTCACAGAGCACCTCGGTGAAAAGTCGAAGCCCCCGGCCGGTTGTGGGGGGCCGGTGCAGCCGGGGGCTTCTAGGTGTCGCTTCTGTTCGAGTTGGGGTTACGAGCCAGAGCGTAATGGATGCTTTCATTATCGATTGTCATCGGAAAGCTTCGGAATCTACCTAGCGGAAGCTGACGTCGAAAACCCGCCGCGGACGCGGCTTTTTGACGGATTTCCACCCATTTGGGTGGGATGAGGCCGGCTCGGCCCCTGGAACCGCACGGGCCCCTTAACGCGGTCGCGCAAGGATGGCGTCGTGGACGTAGACGGGGTTGCCGGAAAGCCGGCGAATGGGGCGCTGACCCCATTCGCCAAACTCCGTATCGATTCTATTTCACCACAATTTCGCGCGCTGCTCCGGCGCAAGATAGTACTTGTCGCCCGATTTGACGCCGAAGGCGTCGTACCAGCCATCGACATCGCGCGACGCCCCGATCACGCGGAACGGAGCAACCGTGTGCTCGTTCGACATCGTCTGCGTGCGGATGGCATTCTCGCGATACTTCGAACGCCAGATTTGACCAAAGCCGAGGAACAAGCGCTGGTCGCCGGTGAAGCCGTCGAGCACGGGCGCGGGCTGGCCATGGAGCGACAAGTGATAGGCCTTCAGCGCGATCGTCAGGCCTGCGATGTCGGCAATGTTCTCGCCCAACGTGTTCTTGCCTATGACGTGCAGGCCAGGCAACGGCTCAAAGGCGTCGTACTGACTGACAACCATCGCCGTCTTGCTTTCGAAGTTCTTGCGATCGTCGGCCGTCCACCAGCTTTCGAACACACCCTTGCCCGTATATTTCGATCCCTGGTCGTCGAAGCCATGGCTGATTTCATGGCCGATCACCGCGCCGATGCCGCCGTAATTCACGGCGTCGTCCGCATTCGGATCGAAGAAGGGCGGTTGCAGGATGGCGGCCGGGAACACGATTTCGTTCCATGACGGGTTGTAATAGGCGTTGATCGTCGGCGGAGTCATGCCCCATTCGGTCTTGTCTGTAGGATTGTCGAGGCGCTTGGTCTCGCGGTTCCACTCGAAGACGTTGGCGCCCTGGATGTCGCCGATCAAGTTGTCGCGTGCCACCGCATAGGCCGAGTAATCGCGCCATTTGTCGGGATAGCCGATCTTCGGCGTGAATTCGTGAATCTTCTCCAACGCCTTCTGCTTGGTCGCGTCGCTCATCCAGGTCAGTGTCTGGATGTCCTGCTCATAGGCCTTCAGTAGGTTGGCCACGAGCGCCTCTGCCTTTGCCTTGGCCTCCGGCGGGAAATACTTGGCCGCGTAGACTTTTCCGAGCACTTCGCCGAGGTCGTTATCCAGCAGATGCACGCCACGCGTCGGCCGGTCGAGCTGCTGTGTTCGCCCGCCGAGCACCGTGCCGTAGAAGGCGAAGTCGGTGTCGTCGAATTTCTTGGGCAGATAAGCGGCGTAGGTATGCAGATAGTGGACGGTCAGATAATCGCGCCACACCGAGACCGGCGTCTTGGCGAAAATCTCGGCCAAAAGCGGGAAGGCGGATTTTTCTGCGACGATGACTTGGCGTTCGCCTTTCGGGCTGGCCGTGGGAATGCCGGCTTCTGCAAAATAGGCGTTCCATGCGAATTGCGGCGCCAGCTTCTTGAGATCGCTGTAGGACATCGGGTTGTAGACCTTGTCCTCGTCGCGGCGGTCCGCGCGGGTCCAGTGCGCTTTGGCGATTTCGGTCTCCAGCGCAAAGATTTGGGCAGCGCGCTTGTCGGCATCCTTGAAACCCGCCAGCGTCAACATGTCGGCGAGGTATTTCTTATAGGCATCGCGCGTGGTCACGAGCGCCTTGTCGTCAAGCAGGTAATAATCGCGGTCTGGCAGACCCAGCCCACCTTCCAACAGATTCACCGAATAGGAATCGGGATTTTTGTCGTCGATGCCGATCCCGATATTGTAGATGCTCTCGGTACCGAGACGAACGGAACCCATGACACGGGCGACGTCCTTGAGGGATTTCAGGGCTGCAATACGGGCAAGGTCGGCTTTCACCGGCTCCAGCCCGCGCTCGTCGATCTGTTTCTGATCGACAAATGCATCGTAGAGATCGCGCAGTTTGCGTTCGTCGGCCGAAAGTTGGCTGTACGGGCGCGCTTCCAGTTCGTCGACGATCGCGCGCATGCGCTTCTCGCTCAGGATCTGGAGATTCTGGAACGAGCCTGTGCTCGAACGGTCGGCCGGAATGACCGCCGTCTTGACCCAGTTGCCGTTCACGTAGCTGAAGAAGTCGTTGCCGGGTTTGACGCTCGTATCCATTCCGGTGAGATCGACACCCCAGGTGCCGAGGGTCGCTTTCGCCGCGGGCGGCGGTGCGGCAGGGGGGGTGGCGTGTGCCGTACAGACGGCCAGGATGAGGCCGGCGAGTGCGAACAGACTCCTTCGCATATGTTCACTCCATTTTGTGCTGATGGCGCAGGCGATCGCCCCGCCGCAGATGTTTCAAATGGATTTGCCCGCAGACGCCTGCCCAATGCAAGTCACGCCTGCGCGATTTGGGACCGGCAGCCTATTTTCCTTTGAAACTAGCGGGGCGCTTCTGAAGGAAGGCGCCGACGCCTTCCATGAAATCCTGTGTTTTACCGGCTTCCTGCTGGCCCCGGCGCTCCACTTCGAGCTGTCGCTCGTAGGTATTGTGCGGACTTTCCCAATACATCCGTCGCATCGCGGCAAGCGCGACAGTCGGCCCTTCGGCCAGTTTGGCGGCCAGCTTCAAGGATTCATCGAGAAGAACGCCATCGTCGAAAACACGGTTAATCAGACCCCACTCGAGCGCTTTTTCCGCCGGCAGCTTTTCCGCCAGCAGCGAAAGTTCGCGTGCCCGCGCCAACCCGATCAGCCGCGGCAGGATCCAGGTCGAGCCGCCGTCCGGCACCAGGCCGATGCGGGCGAATGCCTGGAGGAAATACGCTGAGCGCGCTGCCGTCACGAGATCGCCCATCAGGGCAATGCTCATTCCGATTCCAGCAGCCGGTCCGTTGACTGCGGTGATAATCGGCAGGGGAAAGTCCCGCAGCTTGCGCAGGAAGGGGTGGTACAGCGTGTCGAGTCTTATCCCGATCGCAGTCGGGATGTCGCTGGCACCTTCGGCCGGGCCTTCGGCGAGGTTGGCGCCGGAGCAGAACCCGCGGCCTTCGCCGGTGATGACCAGCGCACGGAATCCATTGTCGTGGCGTGCAACGAACTCCAGCGCCTCGGTAACGCCCTGGATCATCTTCGCGGATGCCGCGTTCATGACCTCGGGATGGTTCAGCGCCAACAGGGCGGTGGCGCCATGCTTGACGACATAGACGCGTTCGAATTCGGTTCGCATGGTAGCTCCGCGGTTCGCAGAGCAGCATGGCGAGCATTTTCGGAGTTGGAAAGTGCTTAGGCGGCGTTGATTTCTACCGGTGCGGCAAGTTCGAGTTCGCCTACCACCCGATTCCGTCCGGTGTGCTTGGCCTGGTACAGGCAGGTGTCGGCGCGCTGCACCAGCAATTCGGGGACGTCCTCACTCGAAAGCTGGGCCACGCCGATGGAGATCGTGATTGTGCCCAAGATGTCGCCGGTCGATTTCTTGACGAGCTTCTTGCCTTCCACCGTGCGGCGGATCTGGTCCGCGAGGTTGACTGCGTCGCCCAGCGACGTCTGACGCAGGATCACCGCGAATTCCTCGCCGCCATAACGCGCGGCAGTATCGCGACCTTTCACATTCTCCGACAGGCAATTCGCAACGAGGCGCAAAACCTGGTCGCCCGTCTGGTGACCCCAGGTGTCGTTGAACCGCTTGAATTGATCGATGTCGCACATCAGAAGCGTCATCGGCACGCCGCTTTCGATCGAGTCGCGGACCGCCGACTGCAGTTCCTGGTCGAAGGCTTTGCGGTTGGCGATATTCGTCAGCGGATCGATCCGGCTTTCCTTGCGCACGTTGTCGAGCTGAGTTTTGAGCTCGTTGACCTGTTGCGACGAGACCTGCAGTTCGCCCTCCAGATCCTTGGTGCGCACCTGCATCGCACGCGTTGCGCCGACAAGGCCGTCTACCAGCTTGCGCAGGGCGTCCGGCGACTGGTCGTCGCCGAGTTCGCCGCTTGCCGCCGACAAGGTGCGGCCGTAATCGCCGGCGTCTTTGCCCGCCGCTTCCAATTTGCCGAGCACGGCATCCAAAGTTTCGCGGATGCTACTGCCGACGTCTTCCATTGTCTTGGCAGTGCGTTCGCGCAGCAGGCACCGCGCGCGCAATTCGTTCAACGCTTCGGGCGTGAACGGAAGGTGTTGGCTGATCATTTCGCCGATCACGCGGGTGATCGTGATGTTCTCACCCGAGGCAAAGATATAGAACAACTCGAAATTATCCGGCGTCGGCACGACGTCGCATTCGCCCATCAAGCCGAGTGCCGTTTTGGCCAAAGCCTGTTCGCGTTCTTGCTTGTGCACGCAGGTCCCCGAATTCTTGCCGTAGGGTCCCGTTACGGAAGCCCAAGTCGGCAATTTAAATCCGGCGGATCGTAAGAAAGCGTTAAGGCCAGGATTGTGGACGCCTCCATCCGCTGCTTTACTTTGACAAATTATCAAGCTGGAAAGGACCCAGATGAGCGCGGCTGAAGCAAGAACGGCAGTCCAGGATTCGGGCGGCGCCATGCGGGCGGTTCTCGAGCGCCAGCGGGATGCTCAACGGACCGAAGGTCCGCCAAGCGTCGAGCAGCGTATCGACCGGCTCGATCGCGCCATCGGCCTGCTCGTCGGCTACAAGGACGCCATCGTCGACGCGTTGCGCGAGGATTTCGGCCACCGCTCGATTCACACATCGCTGCTGACCGATGTCTCCGGCTCCATCGGCCCGCTGAAGTTCGCCAAGGAGAATATTCGGGCCTGGATGCGCCCGGAAAAGCGCCGGGTTAACCCCTCAATCCTGGGACTGTTCGGCGCGCGCGCGCGCGTGGAATACCAGCCCAAGGGCGTCGTCGGCATCATCAGCCCATGGAATTTCCCGGTGAATTTGACCTTTGCACCGCTGGCCGGCGTGTTTGCCGCCGGCAACCGCGCGATGATCAAGCCCAGCGAGTTCACGCCGCGCACCTCGGAGCTCATGGTGCGGATGTTTCGCTCTGCCTACGACGAAACCGAGGTCGCTGTGTTCGCGGGCGGCCCGGATATCGGCGCGGCTTTCTCCAAGCTGCCCTTCGACCATCTGCTGTTCACGGGCGCGACCTCCATCGCCTATCACGTGATGCGCGCGGCGGCGGAAAATCTGGTGCCCACCACGCTGGAGCTGGGCGGCAAGTCGCCGGTGATAATTGGCCGCTCGGCGAACATCGATCTCGCCGCCAAGCGCGTGATGTTTGGCAAGACCATGAACGCGGGCCAGATCTGTCTCGCGCCGGACTATGTTCTGGTGCCGAAGGAGAAGGCGCAGGAATTCGTCGGTGCGGCACAGAGCGCGGTTGCCGCGATGTATCCGACGTTGAAGGACAATCCGGACTACACGTCCGTCGTCAACCAACGCCATTACGACCGCCTGATGGGCTATCTCGCCGATGCCAGGGCAAAGGGTGCCGAGATCGTGGAACTGAACCCGGCCCGCGAGGATTTCCGCCAGCAGCCGTTCCGCAAGATCCCGCCGACGCTGGTTCTCGGTCCGACCGACGACATGGCGATTATGAAGGACGAGATCTTCGGGCCCCTCTTGCCGGTGAAGACCTATGAGACGGCGGACGAAGCCATCGGTTACGTCAACGACCATGCGCGGCCGTTGGGTCTTTATTATTTCGGGACCGATGCGGCGGAGGAAAAGCGCGTGCTGACGCGCACAACGTCGGGCGGCGTGTCGGTCAACGATGTCGTCATGCATGTCAGCATGGAAGACTTGCCGTTCGGCGGCATCGGCCCGGCCGGCATGGGCGCCTATCATGGGATCGACGGGTTCAAGACGTTCAGCCACGCCAAGGCGGTATTCCGCCAGGCCAAGCCGGACGTCACCGCGATGCTGCGCCCGCCCTACGGCGCGAAGTTCATGAAGGCGGTCGGGGGGCAGATCAAGCGGTAGGTTCGCTGTCCGTTTTTTCTTTCTTCGACGCGCGCGGGGCTCTTTCCACCGGCTTCGGTAAAACGACCGGCCTGAGCAGGAACGCCGGAAGCTGTTGCGCGTCGACCGTTTTCGGTTCGGATTGGCGCGGCTGTTGCGGCTTCACAGACGGCTGGGGCTGCGGCTTCGGCACGTGCTGCCGCGGCTCATGCGCGCGAGGCGGCTTCGGTTCCTGCGGGTAGAACTGTATGGGTTTCTGGACGGGCGCCTTGGCAGGCTCCATCGACGCGACCTGACCGTGCGGTTTCACCGGATGTTCGCGTTTATGGTCGCGATCGCGCCCGCCACGACTGCGATTGCGGTCGCCGCCGCGTCCGCCTTTGTCGCGGCCCTGGCGTTCTTCGCGCGGCGGACGCGCCTCGGATGCTTCGGCGAGACCTTCCAGCGTGCGATGCACGAGGGTCGTCTTGATCAGCTTCTCGATGGCGTCGATGTATTTCGCATCGCGCGAGGAGGCCAGCATATAGGCTTCGCCGCTGCGCCCTGCGCGGCCCGTGCGTCCGATGCGATGGACGTAATCGTCGGGGTGGTAGGGCACATCGAAATTGAAGATGTGGCTGGTGGCGGGAATGTCCAGTCCACGCGCGGCCACATCGCTGGCCACAAGGAGCGTGACCTCGCCGCTGCGGAAACCGTCCAGCGTGCGCGTGCGCACCGATTGGTCGAGATCGCCATGCAGCGGCGCGGCGTTGAAGCCGTGCTTCGACAGGGACTTCGCCACGATGTCCACGTCGCGCTTGCGGTTGCAGAAGACGATGGCGTTGGTGATTTCGCCCGCTTCCTTGATCAGGCGGCGCAGCGCTTCGCGCTTGGCCCATTCGTTGTTGGGAACGTCGATGATTTCCTGCTTGATGTTCTCCGCGGTGGTGGCGGGACGCGCCACCTCCACCCGCACGGGGTTTTGCAGGAACTGTTCGGTCAGCCGGCGGATTTCCGTCGGCATGGTCGCGGAATAGAACAAGGTCTGCCGCGTGAACGGGATCAGCTTGCAGATACGCTCCACGTCGGGAATGAAGCCCATATCCAGCATGCGGTCGGCTTCGTCGATAACGAGGATCTGCACCTGGGACATCATCAGCTTGCCGCGCTCGAAATGATCGAGCAGCCGCCCCGGTGTGGCGATCAACACGTCGACGCCGCGGTCGAGCTTGCGCAACTGGTCATCGAACGACACGCCGCCGATCAAGAGCGCCATCGAAAGCTTGTTGAACTTGCCGTATTTCTCGAAACTCTCCGCCACCTGGGCGGCCAGTTCGCGGGTCGGCTCCAGGATCAGCGAGCGCGGCATGCGCGCCTTGGCGCGTCCCCGCGACAGCAGCTCGATCATGGGAAGAGTGAAGCTGGCGGTTTTGCCGGTACCGGTCTGGGCGATACCGATGATGTCGCGCCGCTTCAGAACATGCGGAATGCCTTCGGCCTGGATCGGCGTGGGCACGGTGTAGCCGGCAGCGGCGACGGCTTTCTGCAGATCGAGCGAAAGGCCGAGCGACTCGAAACCCGGAACGGGGGCGTCGGCAGCAATAAGGTGAGGAGCTTCGGATGCATCAGTGTCTGGGACTGGCGGTTCGGGTGCGGCGTCCGGCGGCGGCCAGGACGTGGGCGTGGGCTCGGCCGCCGGGGCAATCGAATAGAACCCTGGAATCACGGGAGAAGCGGCGGTGGCCGCGGGCTCCGCGGGAGCCTCCCAATTGAACCTCGGATTTTCGGGGGGGAGAGGGGGTAGGACCTCCAACGGGTCCACCGGGGCAGCCGGTTCGAACCTCTGAATTTCAGGGGAGGGGGGTGCGGACTGGTCCGCGGCAAAAGTGGAAGTGTCCGAAGGGCTTACTTCAACTGTGCCGGCTTGCGCGCCGGCGTTCGTTACGTTCGTCAAATACGCTCCTTTAGGGGGCGCACTCGAGCGCCCGCGACCACCCGAATTGGCAGCCGGATCCTATATGTTGGGTCATATGGAGAACAAAAGGCGAAAAGTCAAGGTGCGGGGGGAGGGGCAAGCAGGTCGGATTGAGTCTTAACGGTTTAGGGCAGCATGCGATATCGCGCCCGTGCACTTGTTAATGTCCATATAGAGTTGGCCGCCTCCAGCAGTGACGATAACCATGCCAGGGAGAGCTTTCGGCGGCGGGGTGTCGTTCGTTTGCGATACGGCCCAATAGTCTCCCTCATCGGCGACCGTCACGATGGGGTATCTCTTCAGAAGACTGGGAGCGATACCGCGGGCGATGGCTTTGAAGATCTCCTTGGCGACAGCAGCACTGGGAACCAACCGGTCCGAAATGTACCCATCGTTTGGACACATCGGCCGATCCGATTCACTTGCGGCCTGAATGTGACTAGTAAAAAGCAGCAGCGTGGTTGCAATTGCCGCAAGCGAGCCAACCCTTCGCATCTCACGTCCCCAATTCCTCGACCAAATCCACAATACCACTAATCTTCCATCCGTCATGGCCGCCCTTGAGGCGGCCATCCAGGTTTTTCGGCTCACAAACGCTCGCCTGCTGGATGGCCGGGTCAAGCCCGGCCATGACGAAGAGAGAGGGATTCGGTCAGCGCTAGACGTGAACGGATAAGCGCTGCAATGTCCGTGGCCGAAGCATGAGCGGGCGGAAACATGACTCCCCACGGCCCCATTTATTGTGAGACCGGACATCCCTGGCTTTACATGGCCGAGCCGGTCAACACGCTCACCAACATCTTCATCCTGATCGCGGCATACCTCGCGTTCCGGCAGGTGGGGCGGTCGCGGGTTGGGTATTCGGCCGATCTCTCAATCCTGCTGCTGCTTCTGACGTGTTGCGGCATCGGCAGTTTCCTTTGGCATGGCCTGCGCACGATGTGGGCGTTGCAGCTCGATTGGATTCCGGGCGTGCTGTTCCTGTTCGTCTTCTGCGGGTTCTGGATGCGGCAACTGTTCGGCAGGTTGGCGGGCGTGCTCGGCGCGCTCGGTCTGTTGGTCGCGATGATCGGCAGTGTCTGGCTGTCGTGGCGCTATCTCGGCACCATGCAGCCCACGCCATCGCCGCTCAGGTTTGTGCCGGCCTTCGCGACGGTCGCCTTGGCCGGGTTGGGAATGGTGGCCGCGACCGCTCGCAAATTTGGGGCGAGTGCGGCGTGGCTGGGCGGAATAATCCTCCTATGCGGCGTGGCGGCGGCGGTGTTCCGTTCAATCGATCTCTTGGTGTGTCCATTCATCCCGTTCGGAACGCATTTTCTCTGGCACATCCTGCTGTCGACAGCGTCGTATCTCAGCATCGTGCTGCTGCTGCGGATGAAGACGCAAGGCAAGAAGGTGTTCGGCTAGACGTCCACATCCTTCGCGAACTGGGCGTTTTCCTGAATGAACTGGAAGCGCAGCTCGGGCTTCTTGCCCATCAGGCGTTCCACGAGGTTCTCGGTTTCCTTGCGCTGATCGTCGGCGATTTCCACACGCACGAGCGTGCGACTGCCGGGCTTCATGGTGGTGTCCTTGAGCTGCGCCGGCATCATCTCGCCCAGGCCCTTGAAGCGTGAAATTTCCACCTTCGCATTCGCCTTGAACACCGACTTCAGCAGCTTCTCGCGATGGGCATCGTCGCGGGCGTACACCGTCGTGCCGCCATGGCTGAGCCGGAACAGCGGCGGCATGGCGAGGCAAAGGTGGCCGTGTTTTATCAGCTGCGGCATCTCGCGATAGAAAAACGTCAGCAGCAGCGAAGCGATGTGCGCGCCGTCGACATCGGCGTCGGTCATGATGATGACGCGCTCGTAGCGCAGATCTTCTTCGCGGTATTTTGCGCCGGTGCCGCAACCCAGGGCCTGCACCAGGTCCGACAATTCCTGGTTCTGCGCCAGCTTCCCCGCCGCGGCGCTCGCGACGTTGAGGATTTTTCCGCGCAAGGGCAGCACCGCCTGGGTGTTACGGTCGCGCGCTTGTTTGGCCGAACCGCCCGCGGAATCGCCTTCCACCAGGAATATCTCCGTGCCCTGCGCCGCGTCGCGCGTGCAGTCTGAAAGCTTGCCGGGCAGGCGCAACTTGCGCGTCGCCGCTTTGCGCGAGACTTCCTTCTCCTGCCGGCGCCGCAGGCGGTTCTCAGCTTCATCGACGACGAAATCCAGCAGCCTGTCGGCTTCCTGCGGGCTCTCCGCCAACCAATGGTCGAAGTGGTCGCGCATCACGTTTTCGACCAAGCGCTGCGCATCGGGCGAGGAAAGTTTCTCCTTGGTCTGGCCCTGGAATTCCGGCTCGCGGATGAACACCGACAGCATGGCGCAGGCGGCCGCCATTACGTCTTCCGGCATGATGACCGACGTCTTGCGATTGTTGGCGCGTTCGCCATGGGCGCGCAGCGCCTTGGTCAACGCATTGCGCAGCCCTTGCTCGTGCGTGCCGCCGTCCACGGTGGGGATCGTGTTGCAATAGGAATAGAGAAACGGATCGGCTTCAGGCGCCCAGGCCACGGCCCATTCCACCGCGCCTTTGCCGTCGCGATTTTCGGTACGGCCGACGAAGGCGCGCTGGGTGACGGTCTTCTTCCCCTCGATCTCGCCGGTGAGGAAATCGGTGAGACCGCCGGGAAATTTCAGCGTGTCTTCGGTGGGCGTCGCATCCTTGATCAGCCCGGCATCGCATTTCCAGCGGATTTCGACGCCGCGGAAGAGATACGCCTTGGACTTCGCCATGCGGTAAAGCCGAGCCGGGGAGAAATGCACATCGTTGCCGAAGATCTGCACATCGGGCTTGAAGGAGACGCGCGTACCGCGCCAGTTGACGGCGCCGACGTCCTTCAGCTTGCCGATCGCCTTGCCGCGCTCGAAACGCATCTTGTGGGCGTGCTTGTCGCGGGCGCTTTCGACCTCCATCCATTCGGAGAGCGCATTGACCACGGACGCGCCGACGCCGTGCAGGCCACCGGAGGTGTCGTAGACCTTGCCGCCGAATTTCCCGCCCGCATGCAGCGTGGTCATGATGACTTCCAGCGCCGACTTGTTCTTGAACTTGGGATGGGCATCGACCGGAATACTCCGGCCATTGTCGCGCACCGTCAGGACATCGCCTTCGCCCAGTTCCACCTCAATGCGGCTGGCATGACCGGCAACGGCTTCGTCCATGGCGTTGTCGAGGATTTCCGCGGCCAAGTGGTGCAGGGCGGCGACGTCGGTGCCTCCGATATACATGCCCGGCCTGCGCCGCACCGGCTCCAGACCTTCGAGAACTTCAATGTCCTTTGCCGTGTAGCCTTTGACGGAAGGCTGGGCGGTTTCGAACAAATCCTGTGTCTTGGCCATACTCGATACGCTGATTGCCGTTGGGTGATTCGTGGATTCAGGACAGGTTAACGAAAGCTTTTCCATACCGCACGTGTTGTCTCTCGTGACATGTTCCGTTAACGCGCGGTAGCGCAACTTCGTCGCGTGCACGTTGCATACATACAGATTGTACCGTCACGGGCGAAGGACCGATAAAACGATCGAAACGGCACGCGTCAATGATGTGAGCGGCGATGACCGTCTTCTGACGGCGCGCCTTAGGCTGGTCAGCGACAGTTTGACCGCGACGATCGTTTTCAACCCCATCGGGGTATTGCTCGCGGCTGTCGCACTGTACATCGGCCGGAGCGTTTTCGGCCACGTGCCGGTCGCGAACCTGGCGGCGGCCGTCGGCGTGCAACTGATCGGAGCAGTCGTCGCGCTGATCATAAGACGCCTGTACTTGCGCGAAATGCCGGACGATCCGCACAAGGCGCAATGGATTCTCGTGGCTCTACAGGCCATTCTCGGGATCGGCTGGGGCGCCACAGGCTGGTTGTTCTGGTGCGACGGCAATGCCGCCAACAACATCTACATTGCCTTGATTATGCTGATCGTTGTGTTTTCCGCCGCTCTGATGCGCGCTTCCTGCAGAAGCGTTTTCCTGACCGCCACACTGACGATCAATCTTGCTTATGCGCTCATACTTGCCACGCATCACGGGATCGCAGCCCGCATCCTGATCGCCATGATGCCGTTCTGGACGGCGTACATTCTCGTGATGGGCGAAGCCACGAAGCGGCGCGTCGACGAGATGCTGAAGGTACGTTTTGCCAACGAAGATATGAGCGTTGCCCTCCGTCTCGCCCGCGACGATGCCCTGAGCAAGCGCTACGAAGCCGAATCCGCCAACGCGTCCAAGACGGCCTTTCTGGCCAATATGAGCCACGAACTGCGCACGCCGCTCAACGCTATTCTCGGTTTTTCCGATATTATCGCCGCGCAATCCTTCGGCCCCGGAAACCCCAGCTATCAGGAATATGCGCGCGATATTCACGCCTCGGGCGCACACTTGCTCGATCTCATCAACGACATTCTCGATGTGGCCAAGATCGAGTCCGGCAAGATGGAGATCGACGCGAAAACACTCGACGTCTCGCAGACGCTCGCCGGCATCGAACGGCAAATGGCGGCGTCAGCGCTGGAAAAGGGACAGCATCTGACCTTTACGGTCGACGCGGACGCACCGTTGCTGGTCGGCGACGAGAGGGCACTCAAACAGATCGTACTCAACTTGGTCTCGAACGCGATTAAGTTCACGCCGCAAGGTGGTCATATCGATGTTGCCTGCCAGCGCGGCGACGATGGCGGACTACTCTTGACCGTCGAGGACACCGGGCTGGGCATCCCTGCCGAAAAGCTGAAGAAGGTCTTTGACGCGTTTTCGCAGATAGACAACCGATACGATCGCAAGGCTGGCGGCACCGGCCTCGGTCTTGCCCTGGTGCAGGGTCTGGCGAGGTTGCACGGCGGACGTACATGGATCGAGAGCACCGTTGGTCGCGGCACAAAGGTGTTCGTTTACTTTCCGTTAGTCATAGAACGCGCCAGAGGCGGGCTGAAGGCGTTTGGCTGAGCCTGCACCATTCTCAGCAAATTTTAATAGTCGCTGCGTAACATCCCCCGCCTCGGCAGAAGGTCGAGAGGCAGAACAGGGGATCGTCGTGCGGTTCATCAAACGGCTGCGTAGTCAGCGAAGCACAGACGTGCGCGTTCTCAGGGCGCAGCTTGATCTTACATCTCAGACCGTGCGCTCGACACGCCTTTCGTCGCCATTCTGGGCGCTTGCCATCGCATGGCTTGGCTCCGACAGCTTTGGCCTGTTCGGACACGTCAATTTCAACATTGCCGTTTTCGTACCCGTGATCGTGTCGGCAACGATGATCCTGTCGGCCAGCGTCGTTTCGATCTACCAGTACGACACATCCGACAACAACGAATACGACCGCACACTGCCGTGGTTCACGCGTATCGTGGCGATGCAGGCGATCATAAGCGCGGCTTGGGGCCTGATGCCCTGGCTGCTGTGGGATCCGGGCAATATTGCCAACCACCTCTTCATCGCGTGCGGCACGGTCGGAATCCTGGCGATGCTGGTTGTCAGCCGCTCCAGCCACATGGACATGTTCCTGGCGAGCATCGTTCCGCTGACCGTGATGGCCGCTACGCGCTATCTGCTGGGCGACAACGCCGTCGATTTCGGCACGGCGATCATCATTCCCGCATTCGCAATTCAGCTTTTGGTGGACGGCCGCAGATTGATGCACCGCCTGGACGAAGACTCGCGCTTGCGCTTCCAAGTGGAAGACCTCGCCCGCGAGCTCGAAGAGACGCGCGACGACGCGCTGCGCAAGCGGTTCGAAGCCGAGACCGCCAACGCCTCGAAGACGGCGTTCCTTGCCAACATGAGCCACGAGCTGCGTACGCCGCTCAATGCGATCCTGGGATTCTCGGAGATCATCGCGCAGGAATGCTTCGGACCCGTCGGTTCGGCACGCTACAAAGAGTATGCCGGCGACATCCATTCGTCGGGCGCACACCTGCTGAGCCTGATCAACGATCTGCTCGACGTCGCCAAGATCGAAGCCGGCAAGATGGAAATATCGCCGCACCCGATCGACGCTTTCCGCACCTTCGACATTGCGCTCAAGCTGATCGGCGCCAAAGCGCGCGAAAAGGGCCAGGAGCTCAAGATCTCCATCGCGCCAAACGCGCCGCCGCTTTACGCCGACGAACGTGCGCTGAAGCAGATTCTGATCAACCTCGTATCCAACGCAGTGAAGTTCACGCCGCAAGGCGGCCTGATCTCGGTGTCCGCGGGACCGGCGAGCGACGGCGGTTTCCAGATCCTGTGCGAAGACAACGGCCCGGGAATTCCGCGCGAAAAGATCGACAAGATTTTCACGCCCTTCAGCCAGGTAGACAATCGCTACGACCGGCAGGCGGGCGGTACGGGTTTGGGACTCGCGCTGGTGCGAGGCCTGACCGAACTTCACGGCGGCCGTGCCTGGCTGGAAAGCGAATATGGCAAGGGCTGCCGCGCCTATGTGGTGCTGCCGGCCGAGCCGCCGAAACAGGCCGAGCAGGCTGCATAAGGCAGGAGGTATTCCATGGGTCACCATTGGAGAGAGCCTCGACAGAAAGCGACCATGGACGAGACGCGTTCGCCGTTCGTGGAATTTCTTGGTCTCCTCTTGAGCGTCTTTCATCCCGAAGGCGACAAGGTCGATTGGATGCCCTTCGACCCGAGCCCATCGTCGTTCCGGTGGATGACAAAGAAATCGGGAAGCTGAAATCGGAAGCCTAAAATCGAAAGAGCCCGGTGTTGTCACCGGGCCCGAATTCGACATTTTGAGTTCACCCGGATGCGGCGTGTGCGCGATGACGCACGCCCCTTCATTTGTATTGCGGCCGCGCGCAGAATTCGCTGGTCAAATACAGGGGGCTCACCATGGATCGCAGGGATTTTATCAAGGTCTCGCTCGCGGCGGGCGCGTTGGCCGGAACCCAAGCCCACGCCATGCCGGTTCTCGCACCAGGCGAGATTTCTCAGGACGAGATCAAGAAAGCGCGCTTTCCCAATGACTTTTTGTGGGGTACGGCGGCTAGCGCATACCAGGTGGAAGGCGCGTGGAATGCCGACGGCAAAGGCGAGTCCATCTGGGACCGCTATGCGCACACGCCCGGAAACATTGCGGGCGGCGTCACGGGCGATGTGACCTGCGACCAATATCATCGCTACAACGAAGACATCGCGCTGATGAAGCGGCTTCATCAGAAGAGCTACCGCTTCTCAATTTCATGGCCACGCGTGCTTCCGCAAGGAACCGGAGCGGTCAACCAGAAGGGCGTCGATTATTACAGGCGACTTGCCGATGGCTTGCATGCAGCAGGGATACGCCCGTTCTGCACGCTCTATCACTGGGATCTGCCGCAGGCTTTGGAAGATCGCGGCGGCTGGCCTAATCGCGATCTGGCCGGCTATTTCGCCGATTACGCAGGTCTGATGGCCAGGGAACTTGGTGACCGCATCACCGTCTGGGCGCCGTTCAACATGCCGTGGGCGCTCACTTATGACGGCTACGCCAAAGGTGGGATGGCGCCCGGCAAGAAAGACTTCGCGCTGTTCTGGAAAGCGGCCCACACCGTGGCGCTGGCGCAGGGACAGGCTTATCGGGCGATCAAGGCCGCGTCGGCCAAGGCGACCGTCGGCAGCGCCTTCGAGTTCGAGCCCGTTATCGCCAAATCGGATAGTTCTGCCGATCGTGCGGCGGCGGCGCGGTTTGACGGCCTGCACAACAGATTCTTCCTCAATGCGGTGACGCGCGGCGAATATCCCAAGGCCTATATCGGGCCGCAGGAACTGGCATGGATGGGCTTCGAGCCCGGCGACGAGAAGATCATGAAGGTGCCGCTCGACTGGATCGGCGTGCATTATTATTTGCGGCTGATGATTTCCGCAGCCGGAGCCACGGAGGCGAACGGCCTCGATCCGCTGGCGGGCATCGGCGTCGAATTGTCCCCGCAAGGTCCGAAGTCGCCGAGCGGCTGGGAGATGTGGCCGAATGCCTTCTACGACATGCTGATGGGGCTTTCGCGCGATTACGGCCATCCCATCATCGAGATTACCGAAACCGGTACGCCCTATCCGGACACGGTGCCGCCCGTCGATCAACTTCATGACACGGCGCGCGTTCACTGGTACCAACAGCACCTTGCGGCACTGGCCCGCGCGATCAACGACGGCGCCAAGGTGCGCGCCTATCACGCCTGGTCTCTGCTCGACAATCTGGAATGGCGGTCGGGATACACGCGGCGCTTCGGTTTGTCTTACGTGGATTTCAAAACCCTGAAGCGCACGGTCAAGGATTCCGGACTCTGGTACGGCCGCGTTGCGGAGACGAACAGGCTGGATGTGTAACCGGATATGACCCGCCTCACGAATTGGTCCACGACAAAAGGGCCCGGTGTTGCCACCGGGCCCTTTCGCATTCTGAGTTCAGGTAAACGTCACACCGAATAATACATCTTGAACTCAACCGGATGAGGCGTGTGCTCGAAGGCATAGACCTCGCCCATCTTGAGCTCGATGAAGCTGTCGATGAGATCGTCGCTGAAGACGCCGCCCTTCTTGAGGAAGGCGCGGTCGGCGTCGAGGTTCTCAAGCGCCTGACGCAGGCTGCCGCAAACCGTCGGGATTTGCTTCAGCTCTTCGGGCGGCAGGTGATAGAGGTCCTTGTCCATCGGATCGCCGGGGTGGATCTTGTTCTCGATGCCGTCGAGGCCCGCCATCAGCATCGCCGCAAAGGCGAGATAGGGGTTCGATCCGGCGTCCGGGAACCGCACTTCCACGCGCTTGCCCTTGGGGCTCGCCGAGAACGGAATGCGGCAGGATGCCGAACGGTTGCGTGCCGAATAGGCCAGCAGCACCGGTGCCTCGAAACCCGGGATAAGCCGTTTGTACGAGTTCGTCATCGAGTTGGTGAACGCGTTGATGGCCTTGGCGTGCTTGATGATGCCGCCAATGTAGTAGAGGCAAGTGTCCGACAGATCGGCGTAACCCGAACCGGCGAACAGCGGCTTGCCGCCCTTCCACAGCGACTGGTGTACGTGCATGCCCGAGCCGTTGTCGCCGGCAACAGGCTTCGGCATGAACGTCGCCGTCTTGCCGTAGGCCGCCGCGACCTGATGCACCACGTACTTGTAGATCTGCAGATTGTCGGCGCACTTGGTCAGCGTGTCGAACTTGATGCCGAGCTCGTGCTGCGAGCAGGCCACTTCATGGTGGTGCTTTTCGGGGTTGATGCCCATGTCGCCCATGATGGCGAGCATCTCGCCGCGGATGTCCTGATAGCCGTCCACCGGCGGAACCGGGAAGTAGCCGCCCTTCACCGCAGGACGATGGCCGAGGTTGCCGCCTTCGTATTCCGTTCCGGAATTGTAAGCGCCGCCGACCGAGTCGAGGTAGTAGAAACACTTGTTCATCTGAACGTCGAAACGGACGTCGTCGAAGATGAAGAACTCCGCTTCGGGACCGAAGTAAGCCGTGTCGGCAATGCCGGTGGACGCCATATATTGCTCGGCGGCCTCGGCGATGGAGCGCGGGCAGCGGTTATAGCGTTGGCCGGTCGTCGGCTCGATGACGTCGCACGAGATGGCGAGCGTGGTCTGCGCGAAGAAGGGGTCGATCACGGCCGTGTCGCAATCGGGCACCAGCGTCATGTCGGACTCGTTGATCGCTCTCCAGCCGGCAATCGACGAGCCGTCGAACATCGTGCCGTTGGTCAGGAAATCTTCATCGACCAGCGAGAGGTCGAACGTGACGTGTTGCCATTTCCCGCGCGGATCGGTGAACCTCAAATCGACGAATTTGATGTCCTTGGCCTTGATCATCGACAGGATGCTTTGTGCATTAGCCATTGTTTGGTCATTCCCCTATTAGTTTGATTGCTTCTTAGCCTCGGGCAGGCGCTAGATCGCGTCTGCGCCGCTCTCGCCGGTACGGATACGGATGGCTTCCTCGACATTCAGTATGAAAATCTTGCCGTCGCCGATGCGTCCCGTGCGCGCAGCCTTCTGAATGGCATCCACCGACGCTTGCAGCCGGTCCTCGCCGATGACGATCTCGATTTTCACCTTGGGCAAGAAGTCGACCACATATTCCGCGCCGCGATAGAGCTCGGTATGACCCTTCTGGCGACCGAAGCCCTTAGCCTCCGTCACCGTGATTCCCTGGACCCCGACCTCTTGCAGTGCTTCCTTCACCTCATCGAGCTTGAACGGCTTGATGATGGCTTCGATCTTCTTCATGGCGTGCTCCTTGCGCGGCTCTAGATACCGCGCCGTTAAGGAAGTAGCAGGGGTTATGCCAAGTCCCGGCGAACTTAATCACAAGTAAATACAGCGGCTTATTCAACAGGCCAAGCGAAGTCGAAAAAATCTGCCTAAAAAATAATCAGCATGCCGATTTTGGAGGCATAGCGAATCTGAAGACGTATTGTCAGTGCGGATCGGCGTTTGCGATGGTGTGCGCCGCTACCTGAGTTATGTCCCGCAATGTCGCACGCCGAGAAACGCTTCAGCGCCGTCTTTTCAAAGCTGCCGACGACAATCTTCACGGTGATGTCGGCGCTGGCGACGGAGCATCGCGCGATCAATCTCGGTCAGGGCTTTCCCGACCAAGACGGTCCCCTTGCGATCCGCGAGGCGGCAGCGCGCGCTTTGGTGGAAGACTCCAACCAATATCCGCCGATGAAGGGGCGCATGGAGCTGCGCCGCGCCATCGCCGCGCATGCGGCAAAATTCTATGGCCTGCACTTCGATCCCGAGACCGAAGTCGTCGTCACGTCAGGCGCGACGGAAGCATTGACGGCGGCCATCCTGGCATTCGCTCCGGCGGGCGCCGAGGTCGTGCTGATCGACCCCTCTTATGATTCCTATCGCCCGATCGCAGAAGCCGCGGGCGCGACCGTTCGCACGATCAAACTCGCCCCACCGGATTGGCGTCTCACCGAAGCGGCGCTCGCCGCCGCCGTGACGCCCAGGACCAGCGCACTTGTCCTGAATTCTCCGATGAACCCCATCGGACGGGTGTTCGACCGTAGCGAACTAGAGGCTGTCGCGCGCGTTCTCGATAACTCCCACGCGGTCGCGATCTGCGACGAGGTTTACGAGCATCTCACCTTCGACGGCCGGCCGCATGTCCCACTGGCGAGCCTGCCGGGAATGCGCGAGCGAACGGTGCGCGTCGGCTCGGCCGGAAAGATGTTCGCGCTCACCGGCTGGAAAGTGGGCTGGGTGATGGGTGCCGCGCCGCTGATCGACGTGGTGGCCAAGGCACACCAGTTTTTGACGTTCACGACGGCGCCCGCGTTGCAGATGGGTGTGGCCTATGCGCTGGAACGCGAAATCGGCTTCACGCTGAGTCAGACTTATGAACTACAGGCGAACCGCGATCTTCTGGCAAAGGGCCTTGCCGAGTTCGGCTTCAAACCGCTGTCCTGCGAAGGGACCTATTTCCTCACGGCCGACATAAGCGCCCTGACCAACGAGAGCGATATGGACTTCTGCCTGCGCCTGGTGCGCGAGGCTGGGGTCGCGATGATTCCGCTTTCCGCGTTCATGCAGGGCGGCAAGCCGGACCAGTTCGTGCGTTTCGCCTTCTGCAAGAGGCGTGAGGTGATCGAAGAAGCGCTGGCGCGCCTGAAGCGGCAATTCAAGTGACTCGACGCTGGTCCTTCGACACGCCCAAAGTCCGGGTATAGTCTTGCCCACTGTCGAGCCGCCCGGAACAGCTATGAGCAACGAAATCCTCACCGTCGCCGAAATGACCGCGGCGGATCGCTTCGCCGCCGAACATGGCGTTCCTTCGCAGACGCTGATGGAAAATGCCGGCCGTACGGTGGCCGACGAAATCGTCAAGCGCTGGCAGCCCCGCCGGACCCTCGTGATGTGCGGTCCCGGCAACAATGGCGGTGACGGCTTCGTCGTGGCGCGGCTTCTGAAGGCGCGCGGCTGGGACGTGCGGGTGGTTCTGCTGGGCAGCCGCGAAGCGCTGAAAGGCGATGCCGCCCGGATGGCCGCGCTATGGACAGGCGATGTTTCGCCGCTTTCGCCGCGCGCGCTGGAGGGCGCGAAACTCGTCGTCGATGGCCTGTTCGGCGCCGGCTTGCAGCGGCCGCTGGAAGGCATGGCGCGGGAAACCGTGTTGGCGTTGAACGGCAGCGAGATTCCGGTTCTTTCGATCGACGTTCCGAGCGGGCTGCACGGCGATCTCGGCAGGCCGCTGGATGAAATCTGCGTCGTTGCGGATGCGACCGTCACATTCTTTCGCAAGAAACCAGCGCATCTGCTGATGCCCGGCCGGCTGATGTGCGGACAGATCGTGGTGACGCAAATCGGCATTCCCGATGCGGCACTCGACCGGCCGAGAATTTTCGAGAACGGGCCGGAATTTTGGGGCAGGGATTTTCCCAGGCCCGATCCGCTCGGCCACAAATATTCGCGCGGTCATGCGCTGGTGGTCAGCGGGCCGGCACATGCAACGGGCGCGGCGCGTCTTGCCGCGCGCGGAGCGCTACGCATGGGCGCAGGCCTTGTGAGCATTGCAAGCCCACTGGACGCGGTGTCGGTCAACGCAGCGCATCTGACAGCCATCATGGTCAAACCGTTCGACGGCGCGGGCGGGTTGTCCGATCTTCTCAAAGACAAGCGCTTCAATGCCGTCGTCATCGGCCCCGGCTGCGGCGTGGGACAGGAAACGCGGGATTTGGTCGCGGCAGTCATGGAAGGCAAGGCGTCCGTCGTTCTTGATGCCGATGCGCTGACGTCGTTTGCGACAGCACCCAGCGCGCTGTTCGGCCAGCTGCATCCGGCAGCGGTGCTGACGCCGCATGAAGGCGAATTCGAGCGTCTGTTTCCAAGCCTTTTGAAGCGGTCTGCCAATCGCATCGATGCGGCGCGCGCAGCAGCGGCGCAAGCGGGCTGCACGGTGTTGCTGAAGGGGCCGGATACGGCGATAGCGGCGCCCGACGGGCGCGTCTGCATCTCGGCGAACGCACCGCCATCGCTGGCGACGGCAGGTTCGGGCGATGTGCTTTCGGGGTTCATCGCCGGACTGGTGGCGCAGGGCATGGATTCGTTCAATGCCGCCGCCGCGGCGGTGTGGCTACATGGCGAGGCGGCCGTGCACTTTGGGCCAGGGTTGATTTCCGAGGATCTGCCCGAACAATTGCCCGCACTTCTGGGACTGCTGCGCGGCGAGGATTGATCGATATGTTACCCCAATGGTTGTTGTGGGCGCGCGAGCTGCAAGCGGTGGCACAGGCCGGACTGACTTATGCCGAAAACGCGTACGACCGCGAGCGCTACGAGAAAATGCGGGCACTCGCCGCCAGAATGATGGCGGAAGGCAGCGGCGCCGATGCCTCGATGATCGAGGGTCTGTTCGCCGGGCAGGTCGGATATGTGACGCCGAAAGTGGATGTGCGCGCGGCGATTTTCCGCGAAGGCCGCGTGCTGCTGGTGGGCGAGATGAGCGACAGCGGCCGCTGGACGCTGCCTGGCGGCTGGGCGGACGTGAACGAGACACCAAGCGAAAGCGTCATTCGAGAAGTTGCGGAAGAGGCAGGGTATGTCGTCACCGTCCGCAAGCTGGCGGCCGTGTATGATCGCGACAAGTGCGGCCATCCGCAGCCGCATCCGTTCCACATCTACAAGATGTTTTTCCTCTGCGACATCGTGGGGGAATGCGAGAAATCGGATTTGGAAACCGGCAAGCCGCGGTTCTTCCCGCTGGATGACTTGCCGGAACTATCCGAGCCGCGTGTCCTGGCTTGGCAAATCCAGCGGATGTATGAGCATTTGCTGACGCCGTCATTGCCTACGGATTTTAATTGAGAGTCGCATGAACGAGGTCATCATCCGCCCTGTCGTGCAAGGCGATCTTCCGGCGTTGCTTGCCATCTACAATCACTACGTCGTCAACACGCCGGTGACGTTCGATATCGAGCCCCGTACCTTGGCGCAGCGACAGATGTGGCTCGATACGTTTGCGCCCACGGGCCGCTATCGGTGCTTCGTCGCGGAGCAGGACGGCAAAGCCATCGGCTGGGCTTGTTCGGGCAAGTTCAAAGAAAAAGCCGCCTACGACACATCGGTGGAAACCAGCATTTATCTGGCGCCGGGCGAGCAGGGGAAGGGCTTGGGCCGCCGGCTCTATCAGACGCTGTTCGATGCGCTGGCCAGCGAGGATGTGCACAGTGCTTTCGGCGGCGTGACGCAACCGAACGAGGCCTCGGTCGGGTTGCACCTTGCGATGGGCTTTTCCCATGTCGGCACCTACCGGGAAGTCGGCCGCAAATTCGGCAGGTTTTGGGACGTGGCCTGGTATGGGCGGCCGCTGGGTTAACCGCCTGAGACATTAAGGCTGGCGGCCGGCCCTCGCCTGGCTGGGAATGGCCGGCGACTGGGCCTAGCGGCATCGTAAATCCCCTGCTATAGCGGCGCCCTTCCGCCGCGTCCGGGCAGTTCCGGCCGCGCGGAGGGCCTGCATGCGGGCGTGGCGGAACTGGTAGACGCGCTGGATTTAGGTTCCAGTGACGAAAGTCGTGGGGGTTCAAGTCCCTTCGCCCGCACCAGTCTTCGCTCCTGCTGCGCAGGAGCTTCGACTTGGCGGGGCCGCCACGGCGAAGCTCGCTGGGCGAAGACGGGCTGGGAGAGAGTTCAAACAGGAAACTGACATGCAGATTACCGAGACCGTTTCCGAAGGCCTGCGCCGCGAATACACGATTGTCGTGGCAGCCACCGATCTGGACGAGCGCTTGAAGGGCAAGCTCGAGGAGATCAGGCCTCGCCTTAGCCTCAAGGGGTTCAGGCCCGGCAAGGCGCCCGTTTCATATCTCAAGAAAGCCTACGGCAAATCGATGATGGGCGAGATCGTCGAGGCCGCCGTCAACGAGGGCAGCCAGAAGGCGGTCACCGATAACGCGCTCAAGGTAGCGTTTCCGCCGCGGGTCGAACCCGTCGGCGATGTGCAAAAGGTGATCGAGGGCAAGGTCGATCTCGAGTTCCGCGTCCTGGTCGACCTGATGCCGGATTTCGAACTGGCCGACGTGACGAAGCTCGAAGTCGAGCGGCTGGTGGCGGACATCACCGACACCGATGTTGACGAAGGAATCAACCGCCTGGCCGAACAGTCGCGCACCTATTCACCGCGCGCCGAAGGCGAAGGCGCCGAGCTCAGCGATACGGTGATGATCGATTTTCTCGGCCGCGTGGACGGCGAGGAATTCTCCGGCGGCAAGGCGGAAGGGTTCAACCTGGTGCTCGGGTCCGGTCAGCTTATTCCGGGCTTTGAGGACCAGCTCGTCGGCGCCAAGGCCGGTGAAACGCGCGAACTCAAAGTCACGTTCCCGGCGGATTATCCGGAGCCCAAGCTTGCTGGCAAAGAAGCGGAATTCACCGTGAACGTGCAAGAGGTGAAGTCGCCCGATCCGATCGTCATCGACGACGAGTTGGCCAAGAAACTCGGGCTGGACTCGCTCGGGACGCTGAAAGAACGCCTGCGCGAGCAGATGAAGCGCGAATATTCCGCCGCCAGCCGCCTGCACTTGAAGCGGCGTGTCCTGGACGCGCTGGACGTGGCGCATTCCTTCTCGCTGCCGCCGACGATGGTGGAGGGCGAGTTCGACGGTATCTGGCGTGCGGTTGAGGCCGAACTGAAGCGTGAAGGCAAGACGGCCGAGGACGAGGGCAAGAGCGAAGAAGAGCTCAAGAAGGAATATCACGAGATCGCCGAACGCCGCGTACGCCTCGGACTGGTCTTGGCGCGGATCGGCGAGCAGAACGGACTTGCCATCACCAACGACGAAATCCAGCGCGCCGTTGCGGCCAAGGCCCGCCAGTTCCCCGGCCAGGAGCAGAAGGTGTTCGAGTTCTATTCCAGGGACGCTCGCGCGCAGGCCGAAATCCGCGCACCGCTGTTCGAGGACAAGGTCGTGGACTTCATCGGCGAACTCGCCCAGGTCACGGACCGCAAGGTCGATCGCGAGACGCTGTTCATGGATCCCGACGACGCGGCGGAAAAGCTGAAGAAGAGCGAATAGCGATTCACGCAAGCGAATATGAAAAGGGCGCCGTCACCGGCGCCCTTTTGTTTTGCATTATTCCATCTTCAGAGAATGGCGTTGATCATTGATTTGCGACGTATTTCTATCTCATTCCCTGCACGCCTGACTCGTCTTTGAATATTCCCTTGGTTCAAACTAGAATCGCTTCCCACATTTTCCACGCGAGCACCATGCGGTGCTTCACGCGTCCGATTCAGAGAGCACCATTCATGAAGGGCATACTCCTTTTCATCCGCCGGGCGAAAACCGCGGGCTTCCTGCAGCTTGCCGAGCAGGACATGGGCGCCGAGGGGGCGGCCTTTTTCCGAGCAGAGATCAACGGCCGTCCGGACGTTTCCAAGTAACAGGGGGTGATGATGTTTCGTTCCATTGCGTTGTTTCTCGTCGCGTTCTTCGTGTTGTCCGCGCCGGCCTCAGCCGCCGGCACGCGTTACGACATCAAGGCGGAGATCGAACCGCCCGCGGGTACGATTTCAGTGCAAGGCGACATCGATACGGTCGCGGCTGGCCCGCAACTGCGTTTCGCCCTGCATCGCACCTTCGAGATCACCAAACTGACGGTGAACGGCAAGAAGGCCGGTTTTTCATATGAGAGCACGGGTCCCTTTCCGAATGCACGTTTTGTGACCGTGACGCTTCCGGAGGGAGCGGCCGGCAAGCCGGTACGGCTCTCCATCGCCTATCACGGCGCGCTTGAGAAGATTCCCGAATGGGGCGCCGCCCCTGACCAGAAGTTCGGGATGGACGATCAGATCAATCCGAAGCTCGTCTATCTCGCCGTCTATTCGTTCTGGTATCCGGTGCTGGGCCCGTATGGCGAGACTTTCGAAACCAATCTCGAGGTTTCGCTGCCCGAAGGATGGACGGCGGTAAGCGGCGGGGATCTCCACGATTTGGGCACGGCGAACGGCCGCACCATCAGGCGTTGGAGCGTAAAGAAGAACTTCGACATCGCGCTCAGTGCGTCGGCTTCATACCGACGCATCGCGACGAACGACGTCGAGCTCTATTATGTGCAAATGCCCGAACCGGTCGTGCGGGCGGAAGCCAAGAACCTTTCGGATGTTATGACGCTGTTCCGGGACAAGCTGGGAGCGACCGTAGCCCCCGGCGGCGTGGTGCGTCACGTCTATGCCCCGCTTCGGTATGGCCAGGGACGTGCTGGCATCGCGCGGCCGGGCCTGATCATCACCTCAGAAGGCCGTGTGCTCGACGCAATGGCTGCCGACCCGCGCTATACGCTGTTCCAGGATGTCGCCCACGAGATTGCGCATTTCTGGTGGAATTTCGGCAGCGGGCAGGGCGACTGGATCAACGAAGCGTTTGCCGAGTACTTTTCGGCGCTGGCGGTGCGGGAGCTGGTTTCCGAAGCGGAATTCAACAGCGCATTGGAGAGGTATCGCAAGGGCGTCGCGGGCCTACCCAAGGACGCACCTTCGCTGGCCACAGTTCCGAAGGACGGCAACTACATGATCTGGACTGTGCGCTATCAGAAGGGCTCGCTTATGCTCGACGCGGTGCGGCAGGCAATGGGCGACAAAGCGTTCTTCGCGGCGGCGCGCGACTTTTTCCAGACCTATAAGAACCGTAACATCGACACGGCGGAGTTCCGGACGTTCTGGGGCGCGCGCCTGGGTGAGAAGAAAGCGATGCTGAACGGCTGGCTCGATAACGGCGGCGGGTTGTCTTCGCCATAAGCCGCGCCCGCTTGCGGAAGAGAAGGGCGCCGCCGCGAGGTTGGCGCCCTTCGCTTTTCGCGGCACCGCGCGGCCGCTTGAAATTCCCGCTCCGGCTTCTTCTTGTCTCATAGGCAAATGATCCTATTGCTGTTTATCGATAAATAGGTATTGTATATCGATATCGATACGTCGTTTTTCGATACGCAAGGAGGGATCTCCGTGAATTTCGTCAGTCGCCAAGCCATCATCGGCGCCTTCACCGCTGCGGCCCTTATGCTCGGGGCGAACGCTAGTCCGGACATTCGGCCCGGCGCGCCGCCTCACAGCGCTTTCGCCATCGAAGCGCAATTGACTCTGTCCTATCAGGAGGCTGAGGCCATTCTCGCCAAGACGCTTAAAACCTGCCGCGACATAATCCTCGACGGCGCGTTCGATGTCGCCGGCGAACTTATCGCGCGCCTGAAGCATCTTTGACGCTTGAACCGCTCGCGGCCGATGCGAGCACGAGAAACAGGAAACAAACGCCATGACGAACACTGCCTGGCTGCCAAAAGTCCTCCGCTGGATGTTCACGTTCTTCGTGATCGTCATGTCCTTGGGCGCGATCGCCGTCTGCGTCGTGATGTTAATCGATCCGTCTCTGCCGCCGGGAGCGCACTTCGGACCGATAAAGACCAGTTTTCTCGACCAACCGAGCAGCATCGTCTTCAAGGACTCGGCCTTTGCGCTGACGGCGTTTCGCGGTGGTCTCGCCATCAGCATTCAGAATGCGGGCGGACTGATCGAGTTGCTCAAACATTTCGGTCTGCCGCTGATTCTGCTGCGGATTGTGTTCTTCCTCGTGGTGTTCGAGCTTCTGCGAAGGCTGTTTCGCAATGTCGGAAGAGGAGAGAGCTTCACACAGCCGACGTTGAGGCTCGTGCAGATCCTGGGCGTCTCGCTCATCGCCTACTCGCTGGTGTCGGCGTTTACCGAGGCCTGGTTTGTCCACGCGATGTACTCCTATGTTGCTCAGAACGCGCTGATCACGATTTCGGGATCGCCGGTGCACTTGCCGCTGCACTTTTCGCAATCAAATGGCATGCGGATTTCCATGGGCAACGATTTCCCGTTCGGCACGCCGTTCTTCTTCTCCGGTCTGCTGGTTCTGGCGCTGTCGGAGGTGTTCCGCCAGGGGTTGGCGCTGAAGCGCGAAAACGATCTCACAGTCTGAGGCGCGGGCGATGCCCATCAAGCTCAATCTCGACCGCGTGATGCTTGAGCGTCGCGTCAGTCTGACGGAACTGGCAGAGCGCATTGGCATCACGCTGGCCAACCTCTCGATCCTCAAGACCAACAAGGCGCGCGCCATCCGCTTCTCGACGCTGGAGGCGCTGTGCCGCGAACTCGAATGCCAGCCGGGGGAGCTATTGGAACGCGTTCCCGGCAGCGAGCCAGACGATAGGGAAGACGATGTGTAAGCTGGCGATATCCGCGGCCGCCGCGATTTGCCTGCTATACGCGCCGGCATGGGCGGCGCAGTCGCCGGTTCCGGCAAGCATCGAAGCCCGCGACGTTCTCAAACTGGAGGCGCTCAGCAAGACCGCGGCCTCGCCGGACGAAATGCGCCTCGCGAGCGGCGCGGCGCTATCGCTGCGGCACCGGGACCGGGCGGCTCTTGAGGTTCTGGAGCCGCTTTCGCAAACGGCTGCGGACAAGGACATCCGCGCCGGAGCCTGCATGGCGTTGGCCGACGTGTACCTGCGCCAGGGCAGGTACGCGGACACCCACGCCATGCTTGCATGCGCGCAGGACGTTTCCGGCAAGCCGTTGACGGGCGAGGCGTTGCAGATCCTCAACGACGCGGACGTGCTCGCGGCCGAAAAGCCCATGCGGCTCGCGCGACCCGTCGCCGGCAAACTGGATGCACGCCGGGATGCGGCCGGACTTGTCCGGGTCCCCGTCGAGATCAACGGAAAGCCACAGAACGCGGTGATCGATACCGATTCCTCGTTTTCAGCCATCACTGAATCCACTGCGGCGCGGCTAGGCGTCCGGGTGCTGGAAAAGGGCGTGACCATCTTGACCTCCACCCAACCCGCTCTGGCGATGCATCTGGGCGTCGCGGACGAGCTGAAGTTCGGCGAGGCCGTGTTGAACAACGTCGTCTTCGCTGTGCTGCCAGACGCCGCACTGCGCTTCTCGCATGGGTATAAGATGGATCCCGTGGTGGGCCTGCCGGTGTTCGTCGCGCTCGATCGTATCCAGCTTGCACGGGAGGACGGAAAGGAGAGCCTGTATTACGGGGCGAGACCGGGCCGGGCCACGGAAGCGAATCTTGTGCTATCAGGCCTCGATCCGTTCGCCCTTGTAAAGTGCGAAAAGGCGGGTGGGCCCCTGCGTCTGGCCATCGACTCTGCGGCCTCGAATACAACACTTGAGGCGACGGTGCTCAAGGACTACCCGGCGCTCGGCGAAGGCACATCGCGTAGCTGGGTGCAATGGGATGGGGGCGGCGGTCCCGCCACCGATTACAATGTCCGCACGCTGTATGAGCTGAACCTCGCGGTGGCAGACCGGCCGATCTTGCTACATCGCGTCAAAATCCTGTCCAGCGAAGAGCGGGATCGTCACGGCATGATCGGCCAGGATATGCTGCAGAAAGGCAAAGGCTGGACTCTCGATTTTGTGAACATGAGCTTTACGATCGACGATTGAGAGTTCACCAGCGCTGATGCACGTGCGGAGCGATGAGGCGATCGCAAACTGCGCGGGCGGCGGCCATCGTGTCGGCGGACAATGGCGGCAGATCGGATGCCGCCGCATTGGCGCGCGCCTGCTGCGCATTGCGGGCACCGGGGATCACCACGGTCACGGCGTCGTCCATCAAAATCCAGCGCAGCGCAAGACCGGCGAGGGTAGTGCCTGTGGGCACCAGCTTCTTCAATTCCTCGACGGCCTGAAGACCGGTCTCGAGTGGCACGCCTGCGAATGTTTCGCCGACGTCGAACGCCTCGCCGTGGCGGTTGAAATTGCGGTGATCGTCTGGAGTGAATTTCGTGTCGCGCGTGATCTTGCCGGTCAACAGGCCGCTCGCCAGCGGCACCCGCACGATGACGGCGACATTCTTGCGCTTGGCTTCTTTGAAAAACAGATCGGCCGGGCGCTGGCGGAACAGGTTGTAGATAATCTGTATGCTGACGACGCCAGGGAATTCGATGGCCTTGAGTGCTTCTTCGACCTTCTCGACGCTGACGCCGTAACTTTTGATCTTGCCGGCCTTCTGGATGTCGTCCAGCGCCGCGAACAGCTCGGGCCGGTAAAGCGCCTCGGTCGGCGGGCAGTGGAGCTGCAGAAGATCGAGGCTGTCGGTTGCAAGATTCTTCAGGCTGCGGTCGATGAACGCCTCCAGATTGGCCTTGTTGTACCCTTCCACCACATGGGGGTTGAGCCGCCGCCCAGCCTTGGTCGCCACCATCGGGCGCGGATCGCTGCGGCTCTTGAGCACCTCGGCGATGATTCGTTCGGAGCGGCCGTCGCCATAAACATCGGCGGTGTCGATGAAGGTCATGCCGGCGTCAAGCGCCGCATTCAGCGCCGCGCGTCCGTCGGCTTCGCTGACATCGCCCCAACTCCCGCCGATCTGCCAGGCGCCGAAGCCGATGTCGCCGACGGTAAACGGCGTCTTGCCGAAAAGGCGGGTTTTCATCACGGAAGCCTCGCGGTGTATCCCTCGGGGTTAGCAGTCGAGCGCCGCACCGACAAGCCCTTCGCCTGCGAAGACGGCCGGGTCCCGCATTCGCACCGGCCTGGGGCAGGGTACGAACCGTGCCGCGCGACGGATGACCTTGTGCCGGTAGCGGTTTACTTCCTGAGAAGGTGCCCCAGCTTATAAGGCGTTGACACGGCGCTTCGACGCGCTCCACAACCTCGTTGGCCGAATTCAGGAGGGCCCATGAAGGACCCACGCGACGTCTACATGAACACGCTGGTACCGATGGTGGTCGAACAGACTGCCCGGGGCGAGCGCGCTTTCGACATCTATTCCCGGTTGCTCAAGGAGCGGATCATCTTCGTGACCGGCCCGGTGGAAGACTACGGGGCCAGTCTGGTGACTGCCCAGTTGCTGTTCTTGGAGGCCGAAAACCCCAAAAAAGAGATCGCGATGTACATCAACTCGCCGGGCGGCATCGTCACGGCGGGCATGGCGATCTACGACACCATGCAGTACATCCGCCCGCAAATTCAGACCTTGTGCGTCGGTCAGGCCGCCTCGGCGGCGTCGCTGCTGCTGTGCGCCGGGGCGAAAGGTCAGCGCTTCTGTCTTCCCAATTCGAGAATCCTGGTACACCAGCCGTCGGCCTCGTATTACGGACAGGCAGCGGACATTGCCCGCCACGCCCAGGAAATCATCAAGCTAAAGAGGCGTTTGAACGAGATCTATGCCGGCCACACCGGGCAGACCGTCGAGGCCATTGAAAAGTCGCTGGATCGCGATACTTATATGAATGCCGAGGAGGCAAAAGCCTTCGGTTTGGTGGATTCCGTACTGTTCAGGCGGCCGGAACCGACCGAAAATCTATGACGACACAAAATTTTAGTGATAAATCAACGTGTTGTCGGATTTAAACAAATCTTGATCCGCTTGGCGCTAACGTGGTCGAATGAAATCGGCGACAAGCCGATTTGGGTTGGCGCGGGTTGTGCAGGGTATTGCGGGCAATATCCCATGCAGTTCTTTGAGGGCGGGCCGAACAAGGCCCGAAAGAGCCGATGAGTAAGGCGAGCGGCGGCGAGTCCAAGAATACGCTCTATTGTTCGTTCTGCGGCAAGAGCCAGCACGAGGTTCGCAAGCTGATCGCGGGCCCGACGGTGTTCATCTGCGACGAATGCGTCGAGCTGTGCATGGAGATCATTCGGGAGGAGAACAAGACCTCCTTCATGAAGTCGCGCGAAGGCGTGCCGACGCCGGGCGAAATTTTCAAGGTCCTGGACGATTACGTTGTCGGCCAGCAGCACGCCAAGAAAGTGCTCTCGGTTGCCGTCCACAATCACTACAAGCGCATCAATGCGAGCGGAAAGAATTCCGACGTCGAACTGGCGAAATCGAACATCATGCTGCTCGGCCCGACGGGTTGCGGCAAGACGCTGCTTGCCCAGACCCTGGCGCGTATCCTCGATGTGCCGTTCACCATGGCCGACGCGACGACGCTCACCGAAGCCGGTTATGTCGGCGAGGACGTGGAAAACATCATCCTCAAGCTGCTCCAGAACGCCGACTACAACGTCGAGCGGGCGCAGCGCGGCATCGTCTACATCGACGAAGTCGACAAGATCAGCCGCAAATCCGACAACCCGTCGATCACCCGCGATGTGTCGGGCGAGGGAGTGCAGCAGGCGCTGCTCAAGATCATGGAAGGCACGGTTGCCTCCGTGCCTCCGCAGGGCGGCCGCAAACATCCCCAGCAGGAATTCCTACAAGTCGATACGACCAATATCCTGTTCATCGTCGGCGGCGCTTTCGCAGGCCTGGAAAAGATCATTTCCCAGCGCACGCACGGTTCCTCGATGGGTTTTGGGGCGAACGTTCACGCGCCCGACGAACGCGGTACCGGAGAGGTGCTGCGCGAAGTCGAACCCGAAGATCTGCTCAAGTTCGGCCTGATCCCGGAATTTATCGGCCGTCTGCCGGTGCTGGCGACGCTGGGCGATCTGTCGGAACCGGCGCTGATCGAAATCCTGACGCGCCCGAAGAACGCGCTGGCCAAGCAATATCAGCGGATGCTGGAAATGGAAGACGTCAAGCTGCGCTTCCAGGATGAGGCATTGCACGCGATCGCGCGTAAGGCCATCGCCCGCAAGACTGGCGCACGCGGATTGCGCTCGATCATGGAAAGCATCCTGCTCGACACCATGTACGAGCTGCCGACGCTCAACGGCGTGCAGGAAGTTGTCATTACGGCCGATGTTGTGGAGGGCCGTGCGCGGCCGCTTTACACCTATTCGGACAAGGGACAAGCACGCGAACAGACCGCGTCGTAGCGGCATCTTCTGTGGCTCCAATGGCGCGGCGGGCGGATTAACCGCCTGTCACGGCTCGCCTGCCTTGAAACAGCCACCCGCCGGGCCCATTTTACTTTATCTGGGAGTCGGCCCATTCGGGCGACACGTGAGGTTCCGCACGCCCATTTGGGGTACGGTTCCTAAACACAACCCGGCCTAAAGTGGCCGGGCGAGGAGAAAGTGATGTCGGATCAAAACGTCGCGGAAACGGGATTAGGCGAGGCGGGCGGCCTTCTGGCGCCAGTACTGCCCCTGCGCGACATCGTTGTATTCCCCCATATGATCGTTCCCCTGTTTGTGGGCCGCGAGAAATCCGTGCGCGCCCTCGAAGAGGTGATGAACCAGGAAAAGCAGATTCTTCTGCTGACGCAGAAGAACGCTGCCGAAGATGATCCCACCTCTGATGGTCTGCATAGGATCGGTACGCTGGCGACCGTCCTGCAGCTGCTCAAGCTTCCCGACCAGACGGTTCGCGTGCTGGTCGAAGGCAAAAGCCGCGCGCGGGTCACCGGTTTTGTCCCACGGACGGATTTCTTCCAGGCGACGATCGAGCGCGTACCCGAAAGCGTCGGCGAAGCGCGCGAGACCGAAGCGCTGATCCGCACGGTCAAGACGAATTTCGAGCAGTACATCAAGCTCAACAAAAAAGTGCCGGCCGAGACGCTGGCGTCGGTCGCGCAGATCGACGATGCGGCAAAGCTCGCCGACACGGTGGCCTCGCATCTCTCGGTCAAGATTTCCGACCGGCAGATGCTGCTGGAAACGTTGAACACCGCCGAGCGTCTGGAGAAGGTACTTTCGCTGATCGAAGCCGAGATCGGCGTGCTTCAGGTCGAGCGCAAGATCAAAAGCCGCGTCAAGCGTCAGATGGAGAAGACACAGCGCGAGTACTATCTGAACGAACAGCTCAAGGCGATCCAGAAAGAACTCGGCGAAGGCGAAGACGGCCGCGACGAACTGAACGAACTCGAAGACCGCATCCGCAAGGCCAAGCTTTCCAAGGAAGCGCGCGAAAAGGCGCAGGGCGAGATGCGCAAGCTCCGCCAGATGTCGCCGATGAGCGCGGAAGCGACCGTCGTGCGCAATTACCTCGACTGGATGCTGTCTCTGCCGTGGGGCAAGAAGTCCAAGATCAAGAAGGACATCAAGCTCGCCGAAGACATCCTCAACGAGGACCATTTCGGGCTTGAGAAGGTCAAGGAACGCATCCTGGAATATCTTTCCGTGCAACTGCGCGCCGGCAAGATGAAAGGCCCGATCCTCTGTCTGGTCGGCCCTCCCGGCGTCGGCAAGACCTCGCTCGGCAAGTCGATCGCCAGGGCCACGGGGCGCGAGTTCGTGCGCATGTCGCTCGGCGGCGTGCGTGACGAGGCTGAAATCCGCGGCCACAGGCGCACCTATATCGGTTCGATGCCCGGCAAGGTCATCCAGTCGATGAAGAAGGCAAAAGCGTCCAATCCGCTGTTCCTGCTCGACGAGATCGACAAGCTCGGGGCGGACTGGCGGGGCGACCCGTCGTCGGCCTTGCTCGAGGTTCTGGATCCCGAGCAGAACCATGCCTTCAACGATCACTATATGGAGGTCGACTTCGACCTGTCGGACGTGATGTTCATCACCACGGCCAACACGCTGCACATGCCGCAGCCTCTGGCGGACCGCATGGAGATCATCCGCATTCCCGGCTACACCGAGGACGAAAAGCTCGAGATCGCCAAGCGTCACCTCATTCCGAAGCAGCTCAAGGCGCACGGTCTGAAGGACGGCGAGTGGACGATCACCGACGAAGGCCTGCACGTCCTGATCCGCTATCACACGCGCGAGGCGGGCGTGCGCAATCTCGAGCGCGAGATCGCCAATCTGGCCAGAAAGGCCGTGAAAGAGATCGTCTCGAATAAAGCCAAGTCGATCGTGATCACGCCGGAGAACGTCGATACCTATGCCGGCGTGCGGAAGTTCCACTATGGCGAGGTAGAGGGCGAAGATCAGGTAGGTGTGGTCACCGGGCTGGCCTGGACCGAAGTTGGCGGCGACACGCTGCAAATCGAATCCGTGATGCTGCCCGGCAAGGGCCGCATGCAGACGACGGGCAAACTCGGCGACGTGATGAAAGAGTCGATCGACGCGGCGCGTTCCTATGTCCGCTCCAAGGCGACGAGTTTCGGCATCAAGCCGCCGATGTTCGAAGTCAAGGACATCCACGTGCACGTGCCGGAAGGCGCGACGCCCAAGGACGGTCCTTCGGCCGGCGTGGCGATGGCGGTGTCCATCATTTCGACGCTCACCGGCATTCCAGTGCGCCGCGACGTGGCGATGACGGGCGAAGTGACGCTTCGCGGCCGCGTGCTGCCGATCGGCGGACTGAAGGAGAAGCTGCTCGCGGCACTGCGCGCCGGGATCAAGACGGTGATCATTCCGCAGGAAAACGAGAAGGACTTGGCCGAAATCCCGGACAACGTGAAGGCCGGGCTCCGGATTGTCCCGGTTTCCACGGTCAGCGAAGTGCTCAAGGTCGCACTGTCGCGCCAACCGGAGCCGATCGAATGGGCAGAGCAGGAAATCGTGTCGCCTGTGGCCCTGCCGAACGACGATTCCGACGCCATCGTAACGCATTAACCAAACGCCAATTTGGCGGCCGGGACGCCTGTCCCGGCCGCCTTTGGCCTCGGTCCCCAACAAATGAACCGAAAAATCGCCGATTTCGGGCTTTTTCAGTCCAAGAATCAGCCAAATCCCCCGGTTCATGCTTTGACGCAAGCCGCCAGGAAGCCCTAAATTCCCCGCAGTCGCCCTGGCGATTCTTCATGAAGGAGCCGTCCCAGTGAACAAGAACGATCTCATCCAAAGACTTTCGGACCATACCGGCCTTGCCAAGACGGACGCTGCCAAGGCGGTGGACGGCGTGTTCGATTTGATCGCGAATTCCCTCAAGGCCGGCGAAGAAGTTCGCCTGACCGGTTTTGGTGTCTTCGTTGTCGCCACCCGCGCCGGTGGTAAAGGCCGCAATCCTCAGACGGGCGAAGAAATCACCATCAAGCCCTCCAAGCAGCCCCGCTTCCGCGCCGGCAAGCAGCTGAAGGATTCGCTGAACTAGGAAGACTGCCCACGCCACGGCGCATGGACAGTATAAACCGGCACCGCCGTGGGCGCCGCCCGCTCGACGGTCACATAACCACGCCGTTTCAATCGGCGCACGGCCGATTGCACGGACGACTTCGACAAGCCCGTCTCGACTGCGAGGCCCGTCAGGCTGATCGACGCCCCGCGCCGGCCCGGACCGCCGGAAGCGTGCCAGAGCTTCAGGAAAACCAGAAACGCCGAGGCAGCGTGGTCATGCCCGACCAGATCGGGCATGAGCGTTTCGATGATATAGTCGTCGGGCGGCGCTCTACGAACCATTGGTATAGTAAGCGTTGGGAGCCTTGTCTCTGCAAGGGCCGAAAGCTAGCAATTTGAACTGATTTTCGGAGACCAGCGCATGATAACGCACGTCAAATTCGTCTCAATTCCGGTTGCGGATCAGGAGCGCGCCCTCAAGTTCTACACAGAAAAACTTGGCTTCAAGGTCGCGACCGACCAGGCAATGGGGCCGGGCAAGCGCTGGATCGAACTGCGGATCGGAACGGCACAGACCCGTTTCGTCCTCTTCACCATGGATGGCGAGGAGGGACGCATAGGCAGCCAGATGAACATGTCAATCGCCTGTGACGACGTAGACGCAACCTACCGGCAACTCACCGCGCGTGGCGTCGAATTCGAAGGCCCGCCCAAAAAAGAACCGTGGGGCACCTATGTGATCATGAAGGACTCCGAGGACAACCGCTTCGTGCTAGGCTCCGACTGAAACGGCTGACGTTTCCCGCCGTCGCTGGTATAAGCCGCTTCACCGGGCGGTTAGCTCAGTGGTAGAGCATCTCGTTTACACCGAGAGGGTCGGCGGTTCGAAACCGTCACCGCCCACCACCCTTCGCTGCTGCGCAGCTTCGGGTGGCACGCCATGTTTCTTGAATACAGCGAAGGGGGGCCCCCGAAGTCGTCGCGTTGGGGGACCGCCGGAAGGACTAGTGAGCCACCTGACGTCATGCATCCGCACGCTGTCGCTACGGACCGCTTGGCAGGCCACCCATCGTTCGCCGATCCGTTCACCAAGCCTCCAGAAATCAGGCATACTTTTGCGACGGCCGGGCGCTTAGTCTGGCCGCATGCAGGGAGCGAACGGCGTCATCATGGGTAAAATGGCTTTCGCGGCGGGGCTCGCGGTCGTAGCGATCCTCCTCGCCGGCTGCGCCTCGCATCGCCCTCCGCCCGATGGACCGGATGGTCCCGGCCATCGCGAGGAAGAATGGCATCCTCCGGTCGGGATTCTCTTGCACTTCGACTCCAACCACGACGGCTCCATCACGCGGGCCGAAATGGAGGCGGGTCTCAAGGCCGATTTTGCAGCGGCTGATACCAACCATGACGGCGTTCTTGAACCGGACGAAGTTGCCGCGGTCAACCAGCAACGTTGGCGCGAAGACGCGTCGGCCACATCGCCATTGGTTGACTGGAATCACGACGGTGTTGTGGATTTCAACGAGTTCGCGAACACCGCGCGCTCGCTGTTCGATCAGCTCGACATCGATGGCAACGGCGTACTTTCGCCAAAGGAACTCCACCCGGAGCGCCGCGGCGAGGACAAGCCAAACCCTGGTGGCGAGGAGCGCGGTGGACATGGGCGTCCTGGCGGCGGCCGGGGAGGCGGTGGTCCGGATGGTGGCGGCCCAGGTGGTCCGGAGGGCCCTGGTCCGTGATCGTTTATGGGCATTGCGGCCCGCGCCCCGTTCAGCTTGACTTGAAGTAGGGGCCGCCCTACATCGACCGTCCTTCGCGGCTGAGGCCGCGAGCGCCCGCGGGGGCGTAGCTCAGTTGGTTAGAGTGACGGCCTGTCACGCCGTAGGTCGCGGGTTCGAGCCCCGTCGCTCCCGCCACCCTACGCTGCGCAGCAGCGGAGGGTGCCTCCCAAAGCCCGTTTGGGCGTAGGGAGGCTGTCGATCGGTTCGCGCAGCTTCGGGTGGCAGGCCAGTTCCTTTTTCGCGCAGTTTCCGGTGGCGGACCGTCCTTCCGGACAACACACGAGTTTTTCTCCAATTGCCTGTTTTCCTGCCGCGATTCCTGATCTAAACCCGTTCCAAATCGGCGTTGTGTCGGGTCGGTCCCGGCTTATAGTGCGTCTGCGAAAAGATATGTGCCGGGCGCTTATTGACGGCTTGCCGGCGCAGGTTCGGCTGGCTGCGTTTGCCAATCCGCGTGGGGGTTCGAGGGTCAATGGAACGAATGCTCCTGGAATATCTGCCGATCCTGATTTTCATCGGGATCGCAGGCGTCATCGGGATTGGCCTTGTCGTCGTACCGATGTTGATCGCGCCGTCCAAGCCGGACCCCGAAAAGCTCTCGGCCTACGAATGCGGCTTCAATGCCTTCAGCGATGCGCGCATGAAATTCGATGTGCGGTTCTATCTGGTTTCCATCCTGTTCATCATCTTCGATCTTGAAGTCGCATTCCTGTTTCCCTGGGCGATCACGCTGGGCGACACGGGCATTTTTGCCTTCTGGTCGATGGTGGTGTTCCTGGCGGTTCTGACAGTCGGCTTCATCTACGAATGGAAGAAGGGAGCGCTCGAATGGGAGTGATCCCTGCCGGAGCGGGCGCCCGCGCGGGCGTGCAAGGTGGCGCCCCGCTTCCCGACAATGATCCCTATTTCAAGGCGATGCAGGCCGAGCTCGCCGACAAGAGCTTTATTGTCGCCAGCGCCGATGCGCTCATCACCTGGGCCCGCACGGGCTCGCTGATGTGGATGACATTCGGGCTCGCCTGTTGCGCGGTGGAGATGATGCAGGCCTCCATGCCGCGCTATGATGTAGAACGCTTCGGGTTTGCGCCGCGCGCCAGCCCGCGCCAGTCGGACGTGATGATCGTCGCCGGCACGCTGTGCAACAAAATGGCGCCCGCGCTGCGCAAGGTCTACGACCAGATGCCCGAGCCGCGCTATGTAATCTCGATGGGATCGTGCGCCAACGGCGGCGGCTATTACCATTATTCCTATTCGGTGGTGCGCGGCTGCGACCGCATTGTGCCGGTGGACATCTACGTGCCCGGCTGTCCGCCGACCGCCGAGGCGCTGGTTTACGGCATCATGATGCTGCAGCGGAAGATTCGCCGCACCGGAACGATCGAACGATGATGCCTACGGAATCGCTCCCCGAACTTGCGACAAAGATCGCGGCCGCGCTGCCTGCCGCGGTGACGTCGTGCAAGGTCGCGCTGGGCGAACTGACGCTCGATGTCGAGGCGGGCGAGATCGTGCACGTTCTCCAATTCCTGCGCGACGATCCGGACTGCGAATTCAAGGTGCTGATCGACGTGTGCGGCGCAGATTGGCCGTCGCGCGAAAAGCGCTTCGACGTGGTCTATCATCTGCTGTCTCTCACCAAGAACCGGCGTATCCGCGTTAAGGTTGAGACTGATGAGGCGACGGCCGTGCCGAGCGCCGGTTCCGTCTTTCCCGCGGCCGGCTGGTACGAACGGGAGACCTACGATCTCTACGGCGTCGTCTTCGACGGACACCCGGACCTCAGGCGCATCCTCACCGATTACGGATTTTCCGGTCATCCGTTGCGCAAGGATTTTCCGGTCACCGGGTTCGTGGAGCTGCGCTACGACGACGATCTCAAGCGCGTGGTCTACCAACCGGTGCAGCTGGTGCAGGAATTCCGCGATTTCGATTTCATGAGCCCGTGGGAAGGCGCACCGCACATTCTGCCCGGCGACGAGAAGGCCGCGATGGCACCCGGCGTGACGTCCGGCAATCCGGGGAAGAAGCCGTGATGGACGCGCCCGAACTTCTGTCCGAAGGCAAGATCACGATCAATTTCGGCCCGCAGCATCCGGCTGCGCACGGCGTGCTGCGTCTGGTGTTGGAGCTGGACGGCGAAATCGTCACCCGCGTCGATCCGCACATCGGGCTGCTGCATCGCGGCACTGAAAAACTGATCGAGAGCAAGACCTATCTTCAGGCGATCCCCTATTTCGACCGGCTCGATTACGTCGCCCCGATGAACCAGGAGCATGCCTTCTGCCTCGCCATCGAGAAGCTGCTCGGTCTCGAAGTGCCCAAGCGCGGGCAATATGTCCGCGTGTTGTTTTGCGAGATTGGTAGGTTGCTCTCGCATCTGCTGAACGTCACCACACAGGCGATGGACTGTGGCGCACTCACCCCACCGCTGTGGGGCTTCGAGGAACGCGAAAAGCTGATGATCTTCTACGAGCGCGCCTCGGGAAGCCGCCTGCATGCGGCCTATTTCCGGCCCGGCGGCGTCCACCAGGATCTGACGCCCGATCTTCTGGACGACATCTACAAGTTCTGCGAGACCTTCCCAAAGGTCCTTGATGACATCGAAGTCCTGCTTACCGACAATCGCATCTTCAAGCAGCGCAATGTCGGGATATGCGCGATCAACCGCCAGGAGGCAGAGGCTTGGGGCTTTTCCGGCGTGATGCTGCGCTCCGCCGGCGTGGCCTGGGATTTGCGCCGCGCCCAACCTTACGAATGCTACAACGACCTCGATTTCCTGATCCCCGTCGGCAAGAACGGCGACTGCTACGACCGATACGTCATGCGCATGGAAGAAATGCGTCAATCGGTCAAGATCATGAAGCAGTGCATCGAAAAGATGCCGTCCGGTCCCGTCGTCTCGACGGATAACAAAGTCGTGCCGCCGCGCCGCGCCGAGATGAAAACCTCGATGGAAGCGCTGATCCATCACTTCAAGCTTTATACGGAAGGCTTCCACGTTCCGGCGGGCGAGGTCTATGCGGCGGTGGAAGCGCCCAAGGGCGAATTCGGCGTCTATCTGGTGGCCGACGGCAGCAATAAGCCGTACCGCTGCAAGATCCGCGCGCCCGGTTTTCCGCACCTGCAGGCGATGGATTACATGTGCAAAGGTCACATGCTGGCCGACGTTTCCGCTGTGATCGGATCGCTCGATGTCGTGTTTGGGGAGATCGACCGGTGAGCCTGCGACGCCTGCATCACGAACAGCCCGAAAATTTCGCCTTCACGGCGGAAAACGAAGCGCGCGTGGAGAAGGAGATCGCGAAATATCCGGCGGGGCGTCAGGCCTCGGCGGTGATCGCGGCGCTGTGGATCGGGCAGGAGCAGGAAGGCTGGGTGACCAAGCCGATGGTGGAAGCCGTCGCCAAGCAACTCGACATGCCGTTCATCCGCGTGCTTGAGGTGGCGACGTTTTACACGATGTTCAATCTCGAGCCGGTCGGAAAGCATCTGGTGCAGGTCTGCACCACGACGCCGTGCTGGCTGCGCGGCTCCGACGACATCGTCAAAGCCTGCAAGAGGCATATCCACGACAAGCCGCACACGGTTTCCGCGGACGGCAAGTTCTCGTGGATGGAGGTTGAGTGTCTCGGCGCCTGCGTCAACGCGCCGATGATGCAGATCGGCAAGGATTTTTACGAAGACCTCGATGGGCCCACGACCGAAAAAATTCTTCAGGAATTGCGCGACGGCAAGACACCAAAGCCCGGCCCGCAAACCGGCCGCCATTCCTCCGAACCCGAAGGTGGCGCGACGACGTTGAAAGAGGTGGCGTCGTGATTGCTCCTCTTTCGTCATGGCCGGGCTTGACCCGGCCATCCATCAAACAAGTTAATTCGCGCGCGGACGCGCGCTCAATGGATGGCCGCCTCAAGGGCGGCCATGACGGGATGCAATAAATGCTCGCCGATAAGGATCGCATCTTTACAAATCTCTACGGCTTCGGCGATCCCGGCTTGAAGGGCGCGAAGAAGCGCGGCAATTGGGACGGCACCAAGAAGATCATTGAACTCGGCCCCGAGGCGATTGTCGACGCGATCAAGAAGTCGGGTCTGCGCGGGCGCGGCGGCGCCGGCTTCCCGACCGGTCTCAAATGGTCGTTCATGCCCAAAGAGGTGAAGGAGCGGCCGCACTATCTGATCGTCAACGCCGACGAATCCGAGCCCGGCACCTGCAAGGATCGCGACATCCTGCGCAACGATCCGCACACGCTGGTGGAAGGCTGCCTAATCGCCAGCTTCGCCATGCGGGCGCATGTGGCTTACATCTATGTGCGCGGTGAATTCATCCGCGAGCGCGAGGCGCTGCAACGCGCGGTGGACGAGGCCTATGCCGCCAAGCTGATCGGCAAGAACAACATTCACGGCTGGGATTTCGACATCTACGTCCATCACGGCGCGGGCGCCTATATCTGCGGTGAGGAAACCGCGCTGCTCGAAAGCCTGGAAGGCAAGAAGGGCCAGCCGCGCATGAAGCCGCCGTTCCCCGCAAACGTCGGGCTTTACGGCTGCCCCTCTACGGTCAACAACGTCGAGAGCATCGCGGTAGCGCCCACCATTATGCGCCGCGGTGCGGACTGGTTCGCTGGCATCGGCCGTCCCAACAACACCGGCACCAAGGTGTTCTGCATCTCGGGCCATGTGAACAAGCCCTGCAACGTCGAAGACGCGATGGGCATCCCGTTGCGCGAATTGATCGACAAGCATGCGGGCGGCGTGCGCGGCGGCTGGGACAATCTGCTGGCGATCATTCCTGGCGGCGCCTCGGTTCCGCTGCTCCCCAAATCGATCTGCGACACGGTACTGATGGACTTCGATTCCCTGAAGAACGTGCAGTCGGGCCTGGGCACCGCGGCCGTCATCGTGATGGACAAATCCACCGACATCGTGAAAGCGATCGCGCGGCTGTCCTATTTCTACAAGCACGAAAGCTGCGGCCAGTGCACGCCGTGCCGCGAAGGCACCGGCTGGATGTGGCGGGTGATGACCCGCCTGCAAAAGGGCGATGCACGGGTGGAAGAAATCGATCTGCTTCAGGAAGTGACGAAGGAAGTGGAAGGCCACACGATCTGCGCGCTGGGCGACGCGGCGGCGTGGCCGATCCAGGGCCTGATCCGCCACTTTCGTCCCGAACTCGAACGGCGCATCTCGGAGTATCGTAGCGTGCCCAAGGCAGCGGAGTGACGACGATGTTCATGCATCCTCACATGTTTCCATTCATCTTCATGGGCCCGATCGGCCTCGTGTTCATTGTGATCGGGTTTCTCATCTTCGCCTTGCCCATGATGGAGATCATTCATAAGGCGGGCTATTCGCGCATCTGGATACTGGTCTGGTTCGTTCCGCTGTTGAACATCATCATGCTCTGGGTCTTTGCGTTTTCGCGCTGGCCGGCGGGGAGCAAGAACTGAACATGCTGAGCAAGCACACCTACAACCCAGAAATTCACCCTCCCCTTGAGGGAGGGTGGAAGATGGGCAGCATGTTTAGCTGCTTTTCCAAAGCCGTTCTGATCGCCGGCGTGCTTACCGCCACGTCCGGCTGTTCGGCGTGGAACAACACGTTCGGCGAGACTCCGCCTGCGGCAGCGGTCGCTCCCACGCCGGTTGATCCGTATGCGGCGGTTCGGCCCACGACAGCGTCAGTCGGAGTCGTCATGCCGGACCAAGAGGATTTCCCGCATAGTTGGGATGCCGCAACTTACGTGCTGCGCGTTACCCAATTCGGCGTCATGCCGCCGCTGAACGGGGGCGTGGCGTTTGTTGGCGACAGCCTGACTGATTGGATGCGCTGGAACGAGTTGTTCCCCGACCTGAAAAGCCGCAATTTCGGCATCGCGGGCGACACGACGGTCGGCTTGCAGCATCGCGTCTCGCAGGTGATCGCCGCCAGGCCCGCCAAGATCATCCTTCAGATTGGCACCAACGACATCGAGTTCGGCAAGCTGACGCCGGAAGGGATCGTGGCCAACATCGACGACTGTGTCGCGCAATTGCAGACGGGCTTGCCGGGGGTAAAAATTTATGTCGAAAGCCTGCTGCCGCGCCAGCCGCAATATGACGAGAAAGTTCGCGCCGTGAACGCACTGTTGAAGGGCGCCGTCGAAAGGCGCGGACTCCTCTATATCGACCTCTATTCGCGTTTCGTCGCGGGCGGCCGTCTCGATCCCAAGCTCACGCCCGACGACCTGCATCTGTCGGGCGAAGGTTACCTTCGCTGGCGCGACATCATCCGCCCCTATCTCGGAAACAACTGACCCATGCCCCGTAAGCTCGTCATCAGCCCAGAATTCAACCCTCCCCTTGAGGGAGGGTCGAAACGCGAAGCGTTTCGGGGAGGGGTTGTGAACTTGCGGCATTTACCCCTCCCCGAAGCCGTCTTCGCGCTGAAGCGCGAATCCGCCTTCGACCCTCCATCAAGGGGAGGGTGGGGTCCCGAACTCGAACGGCGCATCGCGCAACACAACACCTTGGCAAAGGCGGCAGAGTAGGAGGCGCAAATGAAAAAGATTATCGCAGCATCGGTCGTGTTGATCAGCCTCGCGGTCTCGGCGCAAGCCGATCCGGTCGCCAACAAGAAGCTCGTGCTCGACATGGCGAACATGCTGTTCGTCCAGCACAAGGTCGATCAGGCGATCGACACCTATTTCGCGCCCGGGTACGTCCAGCACAATCCGATGGCGGTAAACGGCGCCGAAGCGATCCGCACGCTCTTCAAGGGCTTCTATGCTGCCAATCCTGCCGCGACCATTGTCGTGAAGCGTAGCTTGGCCGACGGCGACTTGGTGGCAATCCACTACAGCATGAAGATCAAACCCGATGAACGTGGCTTCGCCGTGATAGACATCTTCCGCGTCGAGAACGGCAAGATCGCCGAACATTGGGACGTGTCCCAGCCGGTGCCTGAGAAGTCGGCAAACAACAACGGGATGTTCTGAGACATATGCCCCGCAAGCTGATCATCGACGGCAAGGAAGTGGAGGCGGAGGACAACCTCACGCTACTGCAAGCCTGCGAGCAGGCGGGCGCCGAGGTGCCGCGCTTCTGCTATCACGAACGGCTGTCGGTGGCCGGCAATTGCCGCATGTGTCTTGTCGAATGGGTCGGCGCACCCAAGCCCCAGGCTTCGTGCTCGCTTCAGGTGAAGGACGTTTTCCCGAACAAGGACGGCACGCCCGCCAGGATCAACACGAACTCGCCCTATGTGAAAAAAGCGCGCGAAGGCGTGATGGAGTTCCTGCTCATCAACCATCCGCTCGATTGTCCGATCTGCGACCAGGGCGGCGAGTGCGATCTGCAGGATCAGGCGATGGGCTATGGCCGCGCCGCGTTTCATCGCTTCAACGAGAACAAACGCGCCGTCGAAGACAAATATATGGGTCCGCTGGTCAAGACAGTAATGACCCGCTGCATCCAATGCACCCGCTGCGTGCGCTTTGCCACCGAAGTGGCGGGCGTGCCCGACCTCGGCGCCACTGGCCGCGGCGAGGACATGGAGATCACGACCTATCTGGAGAAGGCGTTTGCATCCGAGCTTTCCGGTAACGTGGTCGATCTGTGCCCGGTGGGCGCGCTGACCTCCAAGCCCTATGCCTTCAATGCGCGGCCGTGGGAATTGAAGAAGACGGAGTCCGTCGATGTGATGGACGCGCAGGGCTGCAACATCCGCGTCGATACGCGCGGGCGCGAAGTGCTGCGCGTGTTGCCGCGCCTCAACGAAGAGATCAACGAAGAGTGGATTTCCGATAAGGCGCGTCACGCCTGCGACGGGCTTTCACGCCAGCGGCTCGATCAGCCTTACGTCCGAAAGAACGGCAAGTTGCTTCCGGCAACCTGGGCCGAGGCCTTTGCAGCGATTGCCGCACGCGTGGCCGAGACCGCGCCCGAGCGCATGGCCGCCATCGTTGGCGATCTGGCGGCGGCCGAGGAAATCAAGGCGCTGAAGGATTTGATGGCTCGGCTCGACGTGGTCAATCTCGATTGCCGGCAGGATGGCGCGAAGCTCGGCGGCGCGCGCCCGTCCTATCTGTTCAATACGACGATTGCGGGCGTGGAAGCAGCCGACGCGCTGCTGCTGATCGGCACCAACCCGCGCTGGGAAGCGCCGGTGCTGAATGCACGCATCCGCAAGACCTGGCTGAACGGCAATCTCAAGATCGCCAATGTCGGTGCCACCGTCGATCTAACGTATCCGGTTGAGCAACTGGGCGCTGACATCGGCCTGCTGGAAGCGTTGGCGGATGGCAGTCACCCGTTCGCGACCGTTCTGAAGAACGCCAAGCGGCCTATGCTGATCCTTGGGATGGGCGCCGTGGCACGGCCCGATGGCGCAGTCATCATGAAACTCGCCGCAAAGATCGCGGCTGAAACCGGCATTATCGGCCCCGCGGGCACCATCGCCGAAGGCGGCTGGAACGGATTCAATGTGTTGCACACCGCGGCGAGCCGCGTGGCGGCGCTCGATCTCGGCTTTGTGCCGGGCGAGGGTGGGCGCGACTTGGCCGCTATCGTGGACGGCGCACAGAAGGGCGAAATTGACTTTATCTATTCGCTCGGCGCGGACGAGTTCGCCGCCGATAAGCTGGGCCGCGCCTTCGTGGTCTATCAAGGCAGTCACGGCGACATTGGCGCGCACAATGCGGACGTGGTCCTGCCGGGCGCTGCTTACACGGAGAAGGATGGGCTCTACGTCAATTTCGAAGGGCGGGTGCAGGAAGCCGAACGCGCCGCCTTCCCGCCGGGCGATGCGAAGGAGGATTGGGCGATCCTGCGCGCGCTATCCGATGTGCTGGGCAAACGCCTGCCTTACGACGATCAGGCCGCACTGCGTGCCGCCATCGTCGCCGATGCGCCGCATTTCGCCGGGCTGAACAAGGTGCCTGTCCATACCGGGGCCGCTCCCGCGATCTGGAATGACATCGGTGCAGAAGGTCCGCTGGAGACGTCAGTCCCGCTCGCTTCGGCGATTGCGGACTACTACCTCACCAATCCCGTTACGCGCGCGAGCCGCACGATGGCCGAGTGCAGCCGCGTCTTCGTGCACGGCGAACACGCGATGGCGGCGGAGTAGGCGATGGCTCTGACACAATTCCTCCAGCACCTCGGTTTGCCCTACGCCTGGGCCTGGACGATCAGCGTCGTAACGCTGGTCGTCGTGTTTGCCGTGGTGCTGCTGGTGATGCTCGCCTTCATTCTGCTGTTCGATCGCAAGGTCTGGGCGGCGGTCCAGATGCGGCGCGGCCCGAACGTGGTGGGGATCTTCGGCCTGCTGCAATCCTTCGCCGATTTCTTCAAATTCATGTTCAAGGAGTCGGTGATCCCCGCCGGCGCCAACAAGGGCATATTCCTCTTGGCGCCGCTGCTCAGCTTCGTGCTGGCCTTTGCCGCCTGGGCGGTGGTGCCGCTCGACCAGGGCTGGGTGTTTTCCGACATCAATGTCGGCGTGCTCTATCTGTTTGCGATTTCTTCGCTCGGCGTCTACGGCATCATCATGGGCGGCTGGGCATCCAATTCGAAATACCCCTTCCTTGCCGCGTTGCGCTCCGCCGCGCAGATGGTGTCCTACGAGGTCTCGATCGGCTTCGTCATCATCACGGTGCTGCTGTTCGCCGGGTCGCTGAACCTGTCGGCCATCGTGCATGCCCAGGAGCATTGGTGGTTCGCGTTCACCATCCTGTTTCCGATGTTCGTGATCTTCTTCGTGTCGGCGCTGGCGGAAACCCAGCGGCCGCCGTTCGATCTCTTGGAAGCGGAGTCGGAACTCGTGGCCGGCTTCATGGTCGAATATTCCTCGACGCCGTACCTGCTGTTCATGATCGCCGAATACATCAACATCGTGCTGCTCTGCGCCTTGATGTCGATCATGTTCCTGGGCGGCTGGCTGCCGCCGCTCGCAATCTGGCCTCTTACGGCCGTGCCGGGCGTGATCTGGCTGCTGATCAAAGTGTGGGGCCTGTTCTTCCTGATTGCGATGGTGAAGACGTTCGTGCCGCGCTACCGCTACGATCAGCTGATGCGCCTGGGCTGGAAAGTGTTCCTGCCGACGTCGCTGGCATGGGTGGTGCTGACGGCTGCCTGGGTTGTCGTGTTCCACCTTCACGCGGGAGTCTAGAATGGCTGTTCTCGACCGCGCGGCGCGGCAAATTTTCCTCGTAGAATTCGTCAAGGCGTTTCTCTTGTCGATGCGCTACTTCTTTGCGCATAAGCCGACGCTGAACTATCCCTTCGAGAAGGGGCCGTTGTCGCCACGCTTCCGAGGCGAGCATGCTCTGCGCCGCTATCCGAACGGCGAAGAGCGCTGTATCGCCTGCAAGCTGTGCGAGGCGATCTGCCCGGCCCAGGCGATCACCATTGAAGCCGAACCGCGCGAAGACGGCAGCCGACGCACCACGCGCTACGACATCGACATGGTGAAGTGCATCTATTGCGGTTTCTGCCAGGAGGCCTGTCCCGTGGATGCCATCGTAGAGGGCCCGAACTTCGAATTCGCGACGGAAACGCGCGAGGAGCTCTACTACGACAAGGACCGGCTGCTGGCGAACGGCGACCGCTGGGAAGTCGAAATCGCGCGCAATCTGGAAATGGATGCACCGTACAGATGAGCAATCCCTCCGCATCCACTTTACTTTCAACCCTCCCCTTGAGGGAGGGTCGAAATTCGCGAAGCGAATTTCGG
>Ga0265314_10000123_pt1 | contig 119667 bp, 92 predicted proteins | sample 4126metaG_FD_203106 | JGI IMG/M metagenome (GOLD analysis project Ga0265314, IMG submission 203106) | Rhizosphere microbial communities from Carex aquatilis grown in University of Washington, Seatle, WA, United States - 4-1-26 metaG | ecosystem: Host-associated > Plants > Roots > Rhizosphere >... | reverse complement strand
ATCAAGCTCTACAATTATGATTTGCCCGAGGACACTGGTCCAATCGAGGCGAACCTCCGCGCACTCGCCGAGGGATCGATCGACGTCGCTCTGTTCACCTCGGCCCACCAGGCCATCAACATGTTGCGGCTCGCGCAGCAACTCGGCCTGGTCGAAGATGTGCGTCGTGCGTTTCATAGGGTGGTCGTGGCCTCGATTGGCCCCACGACGAGTGAGATGCTCGCGGAGTGCGGCTTGCCGGCGGACTTGGAACCGGAGCATTCCACCATGGGGCACCTTGTCCAGGCCGCGGCGCGGCGCGGCAGTGAGCTCTTGGCGGCCAAACGCTCGCGGGCGGCGATCCGATCGTCATCCGAAACACCGGCGGCGGGTAAGCCGGCCTGGCACGATGGGCCTTTCATGAAGGCCTGCCGCCGCGAGCCGTGCGATCGCGTGCCGATATGGCTCATGCGGCAGGCGGGCCGATACATGCGCGAGTACCGCGACGTCCGCGAAAGGACCACGTTCCTCGAACTGTGCAAGAACCCGGCCCTTTCGGCGGAAGTGATGATCACTGCCGTCGAACGGCTCGGTGTTGACGCGGCGATTATCTTTTCCGATCTGCTGCCGATGCTCGAACCCATGGGGATCGAATTGGAGTTTACTCAGGGCGAAGGTCCGGCAATCCACAACCCGCTGCGCGCGGCGGTCGATGTCGACCGGCTGCTGGAACTGGACGACGTCGGGCAACTCAATTTCGTGTTCGAGACAGTACGGTTGACGCGCGCGGGCGTCGCGCCTGAAATCCCTGTGATCGGTTTCGCTGGGGCCCCCTTTACGCTCGCCAGTTATGTCGTCGAAGGAGGCGCGAGCCGCAACTACCTGCACACCAAGACGCTGATGTACTGCGACGAAGGGGCGTGGAACGCGCTCCTGGGACGGCTGGCGCGGGCAATTACGCGCTATCTCAATGCCCAGATCGCCGCCGGCGTCCAGGCGGTGCAGCTTTTCGATAGTTGGGTCGGCTGCCTTGGCCCCGACGACTACCGCCGGTATGTGCTGCCGCACACCCGCGCGATCGTCCAGGGACTTACCCCGGGTGTGCCTTTGATCAACTTTGCGACCGGCAATCCGGCTCTCTTACCGCTGTTGTCGGAGGCGGGAGGTGCGGTGATTGGTGTCGATTGGCGCGTTCGGCTCGACGACGCCTGGCAGACGATTGGGTACGACAAGGCGGTTCAGGGCAATCTCGATCCGATGGTGTTATTGACCGAACCGGCCGAAATCCGCCGTCGCGCGCAAGAGGTATTGCGGCAGGCCGGCGGCCGTGCCGGGCACATCTTCAACCTGGGTCATGGCGTTTTGCAGCAGACGCCCGTCGAGAACGTGATCGCCCTGGTTGAGGCGGTACACGAGATGGGACCGCAAGTCGAATAGTCGGATGTTGCCCAAACAATTCAAGGCGCGCTATAATATGCGGCATTCCGTCACCGAAACAGCCAATCAGGAGGGCCGGCCATGTTACACCTGTTGGGCGACCGTCGTTACCGCGATTGCGAAGGCCATAGCCGGCGCGAGTTTCTGACGATTGGCACCTTGGGGGCCGGGGCACTCACTTTGCCCGGCTTGCTGGCCCAACGAGCCCGCGCGGCGGCTTCGGGCCAAACTGCCAGCGACACCGCGATTGTGTGGGTATGGCTGGGAGGCGGGCCGACGCACGTCGAGACCTTCGACCCGAAACTCACCGCCCCTTCCGAGTACCGCAGCATTACAGGTGAAGTGGCCACGAAGCTGCCGGGCGTGACCTTTGGTGGAACATTCCCTCGCATCGCGGGCGTCGCCGATAAAATGGCCGTCGTGCGTTCATTCGCGCATTCCAACAGCGGTCACGGCGGTGGAACCCATTTCGTCATGACTGGGTACGACAATCGCAAGATTGATAATGGCGGGCTCCCCACGCGCCCTTCGATCGGCTCCGTCACCGCCCGCGTCCGTGGTGCGAATCATCGGTTGAGCGGCATTCCCACTTACGTTCGGCTGGGCGGAATCGGCAGCGATGGCCCGTCGTTCCTTGGCCCGGCCTACGCTCCTTTCGACCCCGCTGGACAAGCCCGCAAGAACATGCAGCTCGTCGTCAAGGGTGAGCGTCTCGGTGAACGCCGAGCGCTTTTGGCGAGCCTCGACCGATTGAAGCGTGAAACCGACCGAAGCGGGCTGATGGACGGGCTCGACCACTTCGAGGAGCAGGCGTTCAATCTGGTCTTGGGCCAGGCGCCGGCCGCCTTTGACCTCAAGGATGAGGATCCCAGGCTCGTCGATCGCTATGGCAAAGGGTTTGGCGAGCAGATGCTCCGAGCGAGGCGATTGTGCGAGGCGGGTTGTGGATTTGTCACTGTTTCGCACGGCGGCTGGGACATGCATGGCCAGATCAAGAACGCACTGGAACGGCGCAGCGTCGATCTCGACCGTGGCATCGCCGCTTTTGTCGAGGACACCGTTGCCCGCGGGCTCGACCGCAAGATTCTGCTGGTGATCACGGGAGAGTTCGGCCGCACGCCCAAGATCAACAACAACGCCGGCCGCGACCATTGGGCGCCGTTGAGCACGCTGGCTTTGGCCGGCGGCGGGCTGAAGATGGGCCAGGTCGTCGGCCAGTCGGCGCGCAAGCTCGACGTGCCGCAGACGACGCCAATCGGGCCGCAAGACCTGATGGCCACGATCTTTCATGTGCTCGGAATCAACCCCCGAGTCCAGTTTGTCAACTCGGCCGGCCGGCCGGTTTACTTGCTGGAAGAAGGCAAACCGATCGGCGAACTGATCTAGACGCGTACTGCATAGCCGCGCGCCGCGATTGGAAAGCTGCCCCAGGCGTCAGCTTTTCTTGGTCTCCTGACGCACTTGCACTTGCAGCGCCCCCAGCATGCGTGTGATCGTCAATTCCTTGCGCTCGATGAAAAGGATGTTGTCCAGGATAATGGGCCGCTCGTTGCTCGGCTGCAAGATCAGTCGTCCGGACCGCAAGAGCAAGTATTCGAAGACGTCGGTAATTTCCTTTTCGATCGTCATGTGCGGCGCCGAAAAGCGCTCCAGTCCGCTCAGCACGCCGTGATGGTGCAGCAACTCGTTGGGACGTACTTCCCAATAGTCGAAATGGGCGACGATCCAGACCAGAAAGTAGATCAAGCCCATCATGCAGAAAAACGCCCAATAGAATTGAACGCTTGCCAGCGGGCGGAATTTCTTCACAAGGTTTCCAAGTGCGGGGAGCACATTAGGATAGTACTCCCCGATCAGGATCAACCCCATCACAAGCGCCGCGGCGAAGAAAAACAACGTCAGCGACGTCGTGCGAGGGAAATCGAACCCCAGGACGACGAGGTTTACGGCCAAGATGCCCAGAAAAATCAGGGTCGCGACGACCGCGCCCTTGTTGTCGATATCGAGCGGGTGATTGTCGAAGCCCAAGAAGATCGCGGCTGCCAGCGAGGCGAGCCAGGCAGGATAGAGAAACACGATCTTGGGGTACGGTACCAGCTTGATGCTGGCTGGCGTCTCTTCCGCATGTGCTTGGGCCTTGGCGTCTTCCTTGAGTTCGTCGCTTTGTTCTGTATTCGGCATGGTGGGTCCGCTGTTATAGCCGCGCTGGAGAATCTCCCAAGCAGTTCGCCTGTTCCGTAGTTTTATTGCCGATCGAAGCGTAACGGAAATGTAGCGGTTTAGCGCGTGGTACGCCAGTGAGGGGCTATTCCTCTTCTCCACCTGCCCCCGGTTCGGGGACGATCTGCTTCGAATCGAGCCTTTGCTGCCAGCGGGCGACTGCGGGCTTGCGTTTGAGTTCGGACAACTGGGGCAGATAGCCATACGTCGTGCCGCCGGTGATCCTCCGCAGGTTCCAGAAGCTGAGTACACGGAAGTCCAGATCTTCGAGGCTGAGGTACTGCACCAGTAGCCGGTCGTCGCCATTGGCCAACTGCTTGGCATCGAAGCCCCGGAGCATGCGGTACAGCTCGGAGCCCTTGCTCTTGCCGCGCTGGGCCTCGAATGCCTTGCGGATCTTGACGGCATGCTCCGTCCCGCGCGCCAGGGCAGCGTGCAGGCCATCGACTTGCGGAATCCAGATCGTCATCTTCTGGATCTGGTCGGAATCGTTCAGAAACTGCACATAAGGTTCGTATTCACCGATCTCGGCCAGCGATTGCAAGGCCAGCAGGCGATTTTCGATCTTGCGGTCCACCGCCACTTCCTTCAGCGCCAATGGCAACGGCCGATCACCTGCGAGTGCGTGGTCCAGGAACGAAGCGGCGTTCTTCTCAAGCAGACTCAATTCGGTGGTCCCAGTCCAAGCGGGCAGGGCGCTGGCCTCGATCGGTTCCGCGTCGGCGGGCGCCGGCGCGCCCTCGAGGACGCGCCGGGCCGGACCCTGAATCGTCTCGACTGGACCATTCTCGCCCGACCAGTGGATCTCGCCCACGGTCACGTAAAACTCCGCTCGTGTTGTCGCGGTCTCGTGCTCCGGGTCGGCGCCGTCGGGCAACACCTGGAAAACCTCGACGGCCACCGGCGCGTCGTCCTGGCCAAAGGTCACCAGTCCGCCTTGGTCACCGGCGCGCAGGCGAACCTGGCAGTCGGGTTTCACCGGCAGGAGTACGATGCGGCCGCGCACCACGTGAACACCCAATACTCCATGGGAGTCGGGGGTTTCCAATTCGACCTCCGCTCCGCCCAACACCTGTAGGGTTACGCCGACGGCGAGTGCGACGATTGGCTTGTAGGTCGGCAAGGCCAGGATGCGATCAGCGGCGTGAATGGTTTCACGTGTCGGCAGCCGCTTCCAGCCCGACTCGTCTTCCCAACGCAAAAGCACGTCGTGTTCCGTGGTGATACGTCCAACTACCTGTCCGGCTTTCTTTGCCGGCTTGGCCGCGGGAGTACTCTCTTCGTCCATTTCCTTGTCGCCGGTTTTCGCACGGTCGTTCGCCGCAGTCTTGCCTCCGGGACGAGGCGCGTCGGGCGCGTTGTCGTCGTCGTCCGACGCCATTTCTTCATCGACCGATGGCGTCACGAGCGTCGCGTCGGTTTCATCGGTTTCATCGTCGGGCTTCAGTTTATCGGAAGCTTTTGTCGAGTCAGCGTCTGTGCCTGCAGCGGCGGCCTGATCGTTTGCGGGTGTTTCCGCACCATCGTCATCCGTCTCCGTATCGAAGCCACCGCGACCCGCATTCCCGCCTTCATTTTCCACTGATTCTTCAGAGCGTTTGTCGTCCCCAGTGTCCGGCTGGCTTCCCTCGGCCCGGTTGCCTTCGGCCTGGTTTCCCTCGGTACTGGCTGCCTGCTTCCCGTCGTTGGATTTCGCGTCGTCACCGGTCCCATCGCCGTTCGATGATCGAACATTTGCCACCCGCCGACCTGAATTGGCTTGCCAGAAGCCGGGCCATTGCCACTGTGCGAAGAGTCCCGTGACAATGAGCACCAGCGCCGCCACCATGATCATGCGCCAAGGGATGCCACCCTCGTCCGCGTCGTCTTCTTCTCGCAGGTAATCGGGCACCTCGACGGTCGAACGCGATTTGCGCCGCTTCGGCTTTTTCTTTTTCAACGTCGTCACGGCGATTTTTGGTGGCCCTGCAATGCCATCGGCCGAGGGTGTCGAAGCCGCGCCGGCATCGACCTTTTGCGTCACTTCGGAGGAGGCGGCCGACGGCGCCGAGGATTGCGCAGCGGCGTTGGGCAGATCGTAAACGCGCTCTCTGCATTTCTGCTCGATCTCAGCCGGTTCGCCCAGGACCAACGCCAGAATCTGATGTGCCGAAGCGACTTCGGCCAGGTGAACGTCGGACTCGAGGCAGACCTTTTCGAAATCGGGAACGCGTTCCGAAGGCAACGTGTTGTCGAGGTACTCGGCCACGGTGTTGGGGTCGAGCCCCATGCCGCGGCCCTCCAGCCTGGGGGCCGCCAACCGCATCCGCCGAGTCACGTCGCGAATGCGATGCATCAGGCTGTTGGCAAAGTCGCTCTCTTCGATCTTCTTTGCGATGTCCTGGGTATCCGCCGGCTCAAGGATCTCGTCCAGGTAAGCCAGCATTGTACGGAGTGTAAGTCGCATGGTGGTAAGACCCTTCGGTCAGTTTCCCCGGCGGCCAGTTGGAAGTAGTACGGCCTCCTCTCTGGTAATAGTGGCATGGCTCGCGCAATTTCGTGCAAAAGAATCTATTGGCGCTCAATCTCGCGACGTCGGTCACGCGCGGCGCCGCGTGGCCTGTGATTTGTCTTACGAAGAAAGCAGTGATGAATCACCGCCGTCCAAAAAGGGGGGCGCGGCGGCAGCTGTTCTGCTGGCTGTGGCAATTGGTCAAGTCGGGATCGCGACACGCACTCATATCCCCACTGTAGAGTGGGTGGAGCCGGCGTGGTCATTCACCTAACGTCGACTTTCTTCTCAAAATGTGATGGTAGTGTTGGGCAAAGCGGTGGGCCTCGTCGCGGACGTACTGTAGGAGTCGCAGGGCGTAAGCGTGGCGACTGAGTCGCAAGGGCTCGTTCATGCCGGCCTGGTAGATCTCCTCCTCGCGTTTGGCCAACGAGATGACCGTTGGCGGCGTCAGCCCCAGTTCGCGGAAGGCGGTCAGCCCGGCGTTCAATTGTCCTTTTCCCCCGTCGATCAGAAGGATGTCGGGAAACGTTTCACCCTCGGCATCGAGCCGCTGGAACCGCCGGCCCACCACCTCGTGGATGGCGCGAAAGTCGTCAACTCCGGCGACATCGCGGATCTTGTAGCGCTTGTAGCCCGGCTTGAACGGTAGCCCGTCGATGAACTGCACCAGGCTGGCGACGGTTTCGTCGCCGCCCAAGTGCGCAATATCGACCCCTTCGATCGTACGAGGCTGTTTTTCGAGCTTGAGCACCTTTTTAAGGCCGGCGAGGCCCTTCTTGGGATCGACGTAGAAAACTTCGGGCTGTGCATGGGTATCGAGCTCGCCGCGCTCGTCGAGCGTTTCGAGCATGCGAATCTCATCACGGAGCCGGGCCGCTTGCTCAAACCGCAGCGCCTGGGCCGCGGTTGACATTTCGGCCCGCATCTCCTGCAGCAAGGTCTTTTTGTTCCCTTCCAGAAACATCCGCAGCCGTGCGATATCGCGGCGGTACTCTTCCTTCGAGATCCGCAGGTTGCACGGAGCGGTACACTGGTTGATACTTGCCAGGAGGCATGGACGAAACCATCGCCACTTATCGTCCCCTTCGTCGATGTCGAGGCTGCACGTGCGGAACTTGAAAATCTTCTGCAGAACCTGGATCGCCCCTCGCAGGCCGCTGGCGCTGGCGAACGGACCGTAGAGCTTGGTGCCGCGTTCTTGTGGCTTACGGGTGAACTCGACGCGCGGAAAATCCTCGCGGGTGAAGATTTCCAGGTACGGAAACGTCTTGTCGTCCTTGAGTTCCTGGTTGTACTTGGGTTGGACGTCCTTGATGAGCCGCGCTTCGACGAGGAGCGCATCGACCTCGCTTTCGGCCGCGATAAAATCGACGTCGCAGACTTCCCGAACCAGTTCGGCAGTCCGGCGGTCGTCGGCCGCCGCCTTGAGAAAGTAGCTGCCGGCCCTGGCCCGCAAGCTCTTGGCCTTGCCGACGTAGATCACGCGGCCGGCCGAATCCTTCATCAGATACACGCCCGGCGTTTGCGGGAACTCGCGGACCTTGGCGGCCGCGCGGCGGAAGCCGAGTTGCATGCGAGCGAGGTGGTCGTCGTCGGGAACGTCGCCGGGCGCGTCGGGGGAAGCATTGGGGTCGGTAGACATCGGCGTTTCTCTTCAACCGTCCAGCCGGTATATCCAACCGACCGAACGATTCCGCTTTCGTGTGTGCCGAAAAAGGCGACTGAAAAGTGGCGAGTTCTGCCAGCCCGCAGCCATTAATGCACTGCGTCAGCGAGTTCGAACAAATCCCTCTGGAGCTTATCGAGCCGCTCGTCCAGATCGGCCTTGGCGGCCTCCAGATCAGCCAAGAGCTCCGGCGGCTCGTAAGTGAACATATAGAATTTTACCTTCGGTTCGGTCCCTGAGGGGCGGACCGCCACATAATTCCCCTCCACCGCCAGGTCGAAGACCAGCATGTCTCCCTTGGGTCCCTCCAGTTTCCGCCTGCCCGACGGGCTGAGTACCAACAGGTTCTGGTAGTCGCGGGTTTCACGAACCTTCATTCCCGCCAACTGTTTGGGAGGCGATTCGCGGAACCTGGCCATGAGCGACCGCATGCGGACCATTCCCTCACTGCCGGGCATGGTTTTTGATACGGTCCGTTCGGCGTGGCACCCGTGCTGCCAATACAACGAATCGAGCTTCTGGTGCAGCGTCTGCCCAGCCGCCTTGGCTCGCGCCGCCAACTCGGCCACCAGCATCGCGGCCACAGTCGCGTCTTTATCGCGGGTGTAGGTGCCCGCCATGAAACCGTGCGATTCCTCGGCGCCCAGAACGAAATGCTCCGGACCGACTTCGTCGACGAGGCCGGCGATCCACTTGAAGCCGACCTGTAGATTGCCATGGGTCTTTACGCCGTACGAGTCGGCGATGCGGCGAATCATCTCGGTCGTGACCAGAGTCTTGACCAGGTAATCGCCCGGCGAGAGATTGCCGACATATTTTTTCCCCTCGAGAAGCGATTCGGCCAAGAGGCACCCAATTTGGTTGCCCGTGAATGTCCGCCAGGGACCGCCGGCCGTGACCGCCGCGGCGCAACCAAGGCGGTCGGCGTCCGGATCGGTCGAGAGAATCAGATCGGCGCCGATTTCCTCAGCTCGCGCGATGATCGAGTCGAATGTGGCGGGGTTCTCCGGGTTCGCGACGTGGTCGGGCACATTGGGAAAGTCGCCGTTGGGCTCCGCATGGGGCGCGAACACTTCAACATCACCAAAGCCCACTGACGCCAACACGGGGCAAACGCTCGACGCCCCAACGCCGTGCATCGGTGAGTAGATGATCTTCAATTGCCGCGGTCCCGGCCTGCTCTGGGCCCGGACGCAGCGCTGGTATTCCGCATCGACCTCCTGTTGGCAATGGACCACGTCGCCTCTCGCCAAAGCGTCGGCAAAAGGGGAGCGGACGATCTCGCCGGCGGCCATCACGCGCTCGATTACCCCTTGATCATGTGGTGGCAGCAACTGGCCGCCGGTCGACCAATAAGCTTTGACCGCGTTGTCGCTCGGCGGGTTATGGCTGGCCGTGACCATAATGCCGCAAGCGCACCGTTTGTGGCGCACGGCGAACGACAGTTCGGGCGTGCTGCGGTAACCGTCGAGGAAGTAGACCTTGAAGCCGTTGGCCACCATGATCTCGCTGCACAGTTCGGCGAAATGACGCGAACGGTGGCGCGTGTCGTAGGCGATGGCACAGGCAGGCGGTGTGCCTGGCGGATGCTTTTGCTTGACGTATTCGGCCAGTCCCTGAGCGCTTTCGCCGATGGTTCGGTCATTAATCGCGTTGGTACCAATGGGGTACATCTTGCCGCGCCGGCCGCCGGTGCCGAAGGGGATCACGGTCCAGAAGACATCGTCGAGCTCTTTCCATTTGCCTTGGGTCACGTGCTCGGTGACCTCGCCGGCGTATTGGGCAAAACGCGGTTCAGTGAGCCACGCACGAATGTTGCCGGCCGCGGAGGCCGTGAGCTGGTTCTTATCGACGGCGATTTGAATTCGTTGGAGCGTGGCCTGGAGATCTCGCGAGGCGTCAAAGCTAGACATGCGGGCACCCACCGTGGTTGAAATCGCGTAGCCTGAATCCAACCCATTGTGACCGACGAATGCAGCATGGGAAAGGGCTACTCGCCGGCCGCGCGCTATTCTATAGTTACTCCATGGCCGAACCGATCATCACTGTTTCCGGGCTGCGTGGCATTATGGGTGCAAGCCTGACGCCAGATGTCGCCCGTCGTTATGTGCAGGCTTTCATGCAAATCGCGCCACCAGGGTCGATCGTTGTCACACGCGACGGCCGCGCCAGCGGGCCGGTGCTGGCCGAGGCGGTGTGCGAAGCGGTGCGGGCCACCGACCGCACGGTGATCGACGCGGGTGTGGCCGCCACGCCGACCACGGGTGTGCTGGTGCGGCAACTTTCGTCCGCTGGGGGAATTCAGATTTCCGCCAGCCACAACCCGGCTGAGTACAACGGCCTCAAGCTCTTCTCCGACGAAGGGCGGGTGCTCACGGCCGACATTGGCCAGCGGGTGCTGACTCGCTTTCGCTCCGGCGACAATATGCCGCCGGGGGATGGCCGACGCGAACGTTGCCTCGAAACGCATTCTCGTCACCTCCAACTCGTGTTGGCCACCGTCGACGTCGAGCGTATCCGCCGTCGGAAGTTCAGGGTGCTGCTCGACTCGAATCACGGTGCCGGCAGCCTGCTAGGGAGGCGACTTTTGGAGGAATTGGGGTGCGAGCCGATAGTTTTGGGCGGCACACCGGATGGGCGGTTCGAACACGCGCCTGAACCCACGGCCGAAAACCTGGCGGGTGTATTGTCGCAAGTCACGGTCGTTGGCGCAGACGTCGGTTTTTGCCAGGATCCCGATGCCGACCGCCTGGCGGTCATCGACCAGCACGGGCGCTATCTTGGCGAGGAATACACGCTGGCGATTTGCGTCGAGCACGTATTGCGGAGCGATCCTGGACCGGTGGTCACGAATTGCTCGAGCAGTCGAATGACCGAGGACCTGGCGACGAAGTACAAGGTGCCGTACTTTCACTCGGCCGTCGGCGAGGCGAACGTAGTTGAAACGATGAAAACCTACGACGCCGTGCTTGGCGGCGAGGGGAATGGTGGGGTGATCGATCCACGTGTGGGCTACGTGCGCGACAGCTTCGTGGGTATTGCGCTGGTACTCGACGGCATGTCCGCTCGCGAACTGCCGGTGAGCGCCTTGGCCGACGAATTGCCCCGTTACGAAATCGTGAAAACGAAGTTTCAACTGGCCGCCGAACGGGTTCCTGCCGCGCTTGCCGCATTGGCGCGTCACTTCGCCGATGCGGAGCAGGGCTGGCTCGACGGGTTGCGACTCGATTGGCAGGATAAGTGGCTCTTGGTGCGGGCCAGCAATACCGAACCAATCGTGCGGGCGATCGCCGAGGCGCCGACGACCGACGAGGCGCAGTGGCTTTGCGACGAGGCGGCGGCGGTGATGGGACGATCGTAGGGTCCGTAAGCGGCCACGGTCGATGTCTGGAGAGGGCGCGCGCCGTCGGCCAATGGGACTAGGCCACGAACCGTGCAGGCACGATATCGGCGGTGCGTTGACCGCCCTGGTGCTGTCCCAGAGTGGTTTTCGCAACGACGCCGTCGAAAAGTCGTTGCACGAATTCGCTTTCCTGACAGATCTGCCGCATGGCGTTCAGGAACAAGGCAATCTCTTCGGCACTGACCGTCAAAGGTGGTTGAATTCGAAGCACGCGCGGGTTGGAGCGAGTGACCTGCGTGTAGATGCCATGCTCGTTCAAGAGCGTTTGCATGGCGTACATGGCCGGCATGCCGTCGATGATTTGATCGAGGTTGGCCACCAGGTACGAGTTCAGGCCGCTTGCGTCGAGCGCTTTCCAATGCGAGGCGATGGCCGCCGGCAATGGTTTGAACTCCAGCCCGACCAGGAGACCTTGGCCGCGGACTTCAGCGAGCAAGGTGCTTTCGCGGCACAGCTCCATGAGGCCTGCGCGAAGTTGCTCGCCGCGCTGGTCTGCACGTTGGGGCATGCGTTCGTGTTCGATCGCCTCAAGCGCGGCAAGTCCGGCCGCGCAGGCCAGGCTGCCACCGCCGAAAGTGCTGGTGTGCAAGGCAAAGGTTTGCACAGTGCCGTACGCCTTGAGCCACAAGTCACGGCGGCAGAGCATGGCTCCAATCGGCAGCATGCCGCCGCCCAGCGACTTGGCAAGCATCATCGCATCGGGCTCGACCCCTTCATGGTCGCAGGCAAACAGGCTGCCGGTGCGGCCCAGGCCCGTTTGCACTTCGTCGACGATCAAGAGCGTTCCCGCGGCGCGGCACAAATCCTGCGCTTCGCGCAGGTAACCTCGAGGTGGCAGGTACATTCCCCCTTCAGCTTGTAACGGCTCGACGATGAAGGCGGCAAAATGGCGTGAAGCCAGCGCTCCCTCAAGGGCTCCAAGGTCGCCAAAGGGGATCGCCCGGCACTCGGGCACAAGCGGACCAAAGGCCCGCTGATAATTCGTATTGCCTGTCACCGAAAGTGACCCGAACGACTTGCCGTGGAACGAGCGTGCGCAATGCAACAAACCGGAACGGCCCGTCGCGGCGCGGGCAAGCTTGAGTGCGGCTTCGACCGATTCGGTACCGCTGTTGGCGAAGAACACCATTTCCAGGCTGGCAGGTGCAAGCGAAACAAGCTTCTCTGCCAACGCGGCGGCATAGGGGTTCACCGCTGATTGGGCGAAACCAGGTGCCTGGTTTTGGATTGCCGCGGTCAATGCGGCGGCGATCGACGGGTGGTTATGTCCCAGGTTCATTGAGCCGAAACCGGCTACGAAGTCGAGGTACTCTTTGCCATCAGCGTCCCAGAGCCGCGTACCTTCTCCGCGCACGAAAGTCTTTGCAAATTGGCTCTTTGACGAAAGCGCCATCATCACCGGGTTCAGATAGCGAGAGTGGAGCTTGGCGGATCGGCACGCGTCGGGTGCGGGTGGCGCCGCGCTATCCGGCTGGAAGGCCTGAACGCCGATGGGCAGCGTCGCACGGCGTTGAGCCATCCGTTCGCGTACCAGTGACTTGCGAAAACGTACCAGGGCCAGGTCATCCAACGGCAAGCCGAATGATATCAGCCGTGAGAAATCAAAACCGTGTGCGCCGGCCCGGGCACCGATCGTCAGGATGCTGTCTGTGTCGAGTTGCCGCCCCAACGAGAAGCACTCCGCGCGTCCGTCCAGCGAAAGGACCATCGTTTCTGCCAAGCAACTCGGGATCATCCCCTGGTGGAACCAGAGGTAGTTCGAATTGAGCGGCACAGTCGGCGGCACCTTGGCCAGGCCTCCCGAGAGAATCAGCACGTCCTCGCGCAATCTCCGGTTGCCGATCACATCGGTTGGCACGGCCACGTCGACCACGACGCTGCCCGGCTGCAGATTTTCCTGATCGATGCAATTGCCGGACGAGGTGGCCGAAAGAACGACGCGGGCCTTTGCCAGCGCGGTGGGAATGTCCAAAAGCAACTCGGCGTCAAGCTGGGCGGCAAGCTGCACGGCCCGGGACGAAGCGTTCCGCGCGACCAAAAGCAACCGGCCGCAACGGGGCGCCAACAGTTTCGCCGAGGCCACGGCGATGCTACCAGGGATACCGATCACCGCGACGGTTTCTTCGGCCAGGTCGATTTCCGTCTCAAGACAAACGTGCGTCAGATTCTCCAAGGCCGCGAATACGGTCAGGCTGTTACCCGTCGTGACATGGATGGGTCCGCGCTCCGCCAAATGCGTACCGTGGCCACCAACCACTCCCGTCATTGAACCGAGCCCCACGAGGCGTGCGCCCCAGGCCGCGGCGTCGTCGACCGCTTGCTCCATGTAGCCCACAGCCGACCCCGGGTCGTCGAGAATCTCCCAGGCGTCCATGGGGATTTCATAGAACCGTCCGTGGGCGCGGGCGCCCGTGGCCGAGACCAGCCCCGCCAATTCATCGACCACACGGACACTCGGCTTGCAACCGGCGCTTTGACGGCGCCTCGCCGGGATTAACATTTTGTGAAGGCTGTCGCAGAAACTCAGCAAGTCACCGCCGTGATCTCGGTGCAGGTACCCGTCCGGGTCGAGTTCCATCAGGGTCTTCGTTTCATCGCTGAGCGGATGAATCAAGAACGCGAACTTCATCTCCCCAGAGTCAGCCGGAAAGGCGGGCGCCTTGGGAGGTCGCGAATGGCAGCCGGCATTGTCCTGGATCGCCATAGGTTGTTCGAGCCTACAGAACGCGAAAAACAAAGGTCAATGCGATGGTGTATCGACCACGGCGGGTGGTAACCTTTGACGGTTCATCCGATATTGCCGATCCGGCCCAAGGTTAGGAGCCTGGCTGTGACGAGAAAGCAAGGGAAATCTGAACGGCTGCGCGGCATAGGATACCGTGCGGAGGTGGTGAGACAAAGATGTCTTTACTGCAATGTCCAGGTAGGAAATGGGTTTTGGCCGGCCGGCTCCTCGCGAACAGCACTTTCAAAGCGAAGAGGCGGGACGTAGATTGTGTAGTTTGCCTGTCTTGCGAGGATTGTGAAACCATGCGACACGATGGCCGACGGTTGGACGAATTGCGCCCGCTTAAGATCAAACGCCGTTACACGCGCTCCGCCCCGGGGAGCGTACTGATCCAAGCCGGGCGGACGACGGTACTTTGCACGGCGAGTATCGAAGAACAGGTCCCAAGTTGGCTGAAGGGGCAGGGAAAGGGCTGGGTGACGGCTGAATACAGCATGCTGCCGTCGAGTACCATCCCCCGCAAGCCACGCGAACGGGGCGGCAAAATCGACGGGCGTAGCACGGAGATCCAGCGTCTGATCGGACGTAGCATGCGGGCGGTGACAGACCTGGAGGCGTTGGGCGAGCGTTCGATCATGATCGACTGCGATGTGCTTGAAGCCGACGGCGGTACGCGCACGGCCAGTGTCACCGGCGCCTTTGTCGCGCTGGCTGACGCGCTAGCCACCGTCAAGCAGTCCCCGATGTCCGGCCGGAAGCGGCTTCGCGACAGTGTGGCTGCGGTCAGCGTCGGGTTGGTAAATGGTCGGCCGATACTAGACCTCGACTATCAGGAGGATTTCGCCGCGGCGGTGGACATGAACGTAGTGATGACCGGCTCGGGACGATTTGTCGAAGTGCAAGGAACGGGCGAGGAGGCGACGTTTAGCGACCAGGAATTGGCGGCGTTGGTGAAGCTGGCACGTAGTGGCATTTGTCGGCTCGCCGAACTACAACGCGCCGCGCTGGGCAAGCAATGGCCGCTTATGGGTGAAGAATGAGACCAGCCGCGGCTGCGATCCCCGCGAATTCAGCCCAAAAACGACACCGGGCCGGCCCTCTTTGGGCCGGCCCGGTAAATGTTAGGCGATGCGCCTTGCCGTGGGGCGAGTATCGTTTTACCAGCGGAATTCGGCCCGCGTGGTGAGTCCGTCGAACGTGATCGTGTCGGCGCGGAACGAGGTATTGGTGTTATAAGAGTTGTTCTGCACCGAGTAGATGAAATTGTTCGTCGAAACCGTGTTGAACCAGGCGCCGAAATAGTATCCGGCGGAGATGCGAATCCGGCCGGTTTGGTTTTGCCAGCCCACGCCGAGTTCATATTCGAGAATCGGGACGGCGCGATTGTCGTGCCACAGGGCCGCACCTTGGGGTCCAAGGAAATTATTGGATTGGAGGTAGCCCGAGCGGAACGACCCCACGAGAAGGCTGGCAAATCCCTTGCCGTATGCCAAGAATCCCCGGTTTCTGGCTTTGCGTTCGCCTTGCACGCCAATACGAGTGCCGAGGCCGTCGAAGTTGATGTTGGTGGCGACGTTTGACACGCCAGGACCAAAAGTTTGGGCCTCACGGTATGCCTGGTGCAAGTTGGCGTATCGCGTACCGAGTGTGTAATTCACGGCCCAGTTGCTGCCACCGTTCAACAGTTTCTTGTAGTCGATGTCGGCGAATTGAAAGCGGATATTTTCGCGGCCGAACGCTGCGAGGCTGTTAGTCCCCGCATTGTTCAATTGGGGCAGCGTGGTGAGCGGTTGGATCGATAGCGGGGGGTTCGCGTACAGCGCGCTGTTCGCCTCGGATTGAAAATAAGTGTAGGTGGTGACGATGCTCGTGCAGCGGTTCAAGGCATAGGCGAATCCGGCACGGTAGCCGATCGTATAAACCGGAGCGACCGTTCCGACCGGTCCGAAGGGCACGCCCGCCGGTCCGATTCCATTTTCAACTTGGGCGTACGCCACATCGGCACCACGCGGACGCAGCAACAAAAGTTCGGCGAAGACTTCGTTCCTGTGGGCCCAGAACGGCAAGCAAGGCTTGCAGCAACTGTCACCACAACAGGTCGAGTTACAGCAGTTCCCCGTGCTGTCGGTGCTTCCGGTGTCGTCGCCCGACTCGTAGCCGGTGGTCAACGCCTCCGCTCCTGTGTAAGAAGCATCGGTAGGGTCGGCCATGCCATAGCCGAGCGTCTGGCCATCGCCCTGACCTAGCGGGTCGTATTGACTAGCGTCGTCGTATCCATACACGTTGTTCATGGTCTGTTGCAACGCGGTGCCGGGATCTTCCCCAGCGGATTGATCATCATCGGTGGCCATTTCCGACGACGCGTTTGCCTGATCGGCGCCCACCTTTTGTCGGCCGTGTGAGCTTTGCTGTTGTGCCAATAGGGGGTGGCCGACGCAGAGCAGCGCCGCCACCATCGTGGCTGAGAAGATGACGGTTTTCACGTCTGTACCCTTTCGCATGGTTTGGTCCGGTCGTATGGAGCGGCGGAGTCATATGCTTTCCGCCGATTCGTCTGGTGAATCTCATTCGACGGATTGTGCAGCCTGCTCCAAAAATGCCGAACGTTCCGAAAAAAGCAGCGCAGACTGTCTAGATTGACAGACGATCTCAGAAAGGAGATGCAGGGATGAATAGGGGATATGGAAGTGGGCTGAAAAACAGGATCAATACGTGCTGTTTGTGCCATTCTCCCGGATTTGTTAGATCAGCTAAACCGCAGCCTCCGGCAGTTCATCCGCCGCTGCTAGGCCCGCGGGATGCCGCGAGTTTGGAACTGCGAAGCGCTCCGACTTCGGGAAACTCTTCTGTGGAGGGGGAATTCGACGGTCGGAGCCAGCGTCTATCACAGTGGGTGATTTGCGTGGAGCGTCCCGACAAATGACTCACATGGGCCTTCCAAGCGTGTCCGCACCCATTTCTGGATCTCTTAACGCTAGAATTGACGTGGTCGCTTACTCAAGGCTTAGGCCGACTTACGAATTCCTGGCCGTTGGCAGGTGAGGAAGCCGACGGGCAGCCCGGTGCGTCCAGCCGTTGCCAGGTCGGCCAAGACTTCACCCAGGACCGAAGTGAACTTGAAACCATGCCCCGACAACCCGGCCGCAAAGACGACCTGCGGATGATCCGGATGCCGGTCGACGACGAAATGCGAATCACGCGTCATTGTGTACATGCAGACACTGTGACGTGTTGGGCGCCGGACGATCTTGGGCAGGTGGACCTCCAGGAACTGCTCCAGCGGTGTGAGATCAGCCGCATGCATTCTCCTGTCGAGCGTCGCGGGATCGTCTACGACGGAACCGCCCGTGTGTTCCGCCGCCTTGACTTCGCCGTCGTCGATTTGTGGCATTCCGTAATAAATACCCGAGGGTGTTTCGAACAGAAAGCAGGGGCAACGATCGGCTTGGTAGTCCGTACCCGCGCGGGCGAACCAGAAGACGGGCTTTCGTCGGACTTCGAACAAGATTCCCAAGTCGACCAACATTTGGGAGGCCCACGCGCCGGCGGTCACAACCAGAGACCCAGCGGAAAGGTTTCCTTGCGACGTTTCGACCACGACGCCGCAGCCTTCGGGGCGCCACGACTTGACCTCGCACCCAACGCAAAGTTCAGCACCGTGTGCGAGCGCATCGGCCGCATGGGCCTTGACGCATTCTTCAACCCAAAGGAATCCGGCCTGGCGCTCGAAGACACCTGCCAGGTCGCCATTCGCGCGCAAGCCGGGCCAGCGGACGGCGATCTCATGGCCGTCGAGCCTTTCCACGTCCAATCGATGATGCGCGGCGCTTGTCAGAACGCCGCGCAGTACCTCGCCCATGGGCGGACCGACTTGGAGCAGCCCCACTTCACGCCGTAGTTGCATGCCGCGGCGCTCGGAGAGCTCATCCCACAATTCGTACGCCCGCTGGACGAGCGGCACGTAATCAGGGTGCTCGTAATAGGCCTGGCGGATGATGCGAGTGTCGCCGTGCGAACTGCCACGGTCGTGCCCCGGCGCGAACCGATCGAGCCCCAAGACACGCGCACCGCGCCGCGCCAAGTGGTCGAGCACGGCACTTCCCACGCCGCCGCAACCGAGCACGATCGCATCGTAGGCCATTCGAACTTCCGCCGGTGAATCAAGCGCCAGCGTCGTCGGCGTCTTTGGCGGGCTTATCGTCGCCGTTGCCCGCATCCGCGGGACTCGGCAGCTTGGCGGCCATCAAATCGCGCAGTTTCTTGGCCAGTTCGTCTTGAGGAACCAAAGACACGGTTTTATCCAATTGCTTGACGGCGTGGCTGGGATACCCAAGGTAGGCATAATGGAAACCAAGCAAGAACCGGGTTGCGGGGTCGTCGGGCTTTTGTTTGACCGACTTCTCCAGAACGCGGAGTTGGCTCGTGTAGGCGCCCACCTTACCGTAAAGTTCGCGGTAGTTGGTGACCACCACACCCCATTGATCTTCTGGCAGAAGTTGCATCGCGTGTTGCGTGGCCCCGGCCGCTTCGTCGAATTGCCCGGTGGCGAAAAGCGCCTGAGCGAGCATCATGTGGATCACGCCGTTCTGCGGATCGTCCAATGCCGCATGGCGCCACGCATAGACGGCCGCCTTATAGTCACCTTTCTTGAAGTCGGCCTCACCCTTCTCGGCGAAGATCTGGGCGTCGGTCGCGGAGCCGGTTTGCGTTGTGGCGACAGCGCTCGGCGCAGCGCCATAGTTACCGTAAGCGCCATAGTTGTAATACGGATACCCGTAACCATAGCCACCATACCCGTACCCTCCATAGCCATAGCCAAAAGGCCAAAACCCGAAGCCCAGGAAGGGGAAGCCAAAGCCAATGAACGGCGATCTGAAACCTCTATGGTGGAACCCATTTTGGCCCATATGATGATTGCGAAGGAACTGGGCGTTGGTGGCCGTCGTGAGTCCGGCCCGATGGTTAAGCAACGACTGGGCGTGGACCCCTCCCAGGTGCGATGCGCTTGTAGCCGTGGTGCCGCGGAAGCCTTGCGTCACGGTTTTCGATTGCGCACCAACATGGCGTTGCGTGAACGTATTGGTATTGTGGCGGGCGGCACCGCCAATGTTGCCGGCGTTATGCGTTCCGCCGATGGATGGGGCACTGCCAATGTGTTGTCCACTTCCGCGCATTCCCCCACCGCCATAGTACCCGCCACCATAGCCGCCACGATGTCCACCACCAAATCCGCCGCTGTGGTGCCCGCCACCGAATCCGCCATGCCCACCCCCAAACCCACCCCCGTGTCCACCTCCACCCCCTCCGCCATGACCACCTCCACCACCACCGTGCGACCAGGCGATCCGCGGCAGACCGATCACCAGCGCGCCCACCACCATCGACCCCAACCAAAGCATTCGGATTCGCATGGGAGTTCTCCTGCTTCGCTAACGACCGGACGTACCTCGATCATTGTAGGCATTGAATCCGAATCGTGCACGAAACTTTCCAAATTTTAATGTTTATCGCGCCGCGTTTCAATCTGGTGGGGGCCTTGTGACTGCAACCCCGCGAGTTCACAATGCAAAACTCGATAGGCCGCTGCCACCCAAAGAGCGCGACCTTGACCGTAAGCCTCCCGAAGGGCTTGTTGTCGATGAACCGACTCCCTGCGATTAATCGTAACAGGCTCAACATCTTGCTGCTGTTGACGGTCATTTGGTCGTTGGCCGGTGATCTGGTTTGCGCGGAGCCGGGCAATACGCTTGCCGAGCGTATCGAAGCATTGATCGGCGGGCAACTCTACCGGGTCTCGCATTGGGGGTTGCTGGTTGTGGATCTGCCGACGGGCGAGACCGTGTACCAGCGAGATGCCGACAAGCTCTTTGCGCCGGCCTCCGTGACGAAGCTCTTCTCGGTTGCCGCGGCACTCGACGCGCTGGGAGCAGACCATCGTTTCGAGACTCCACTCTACGCACGTGGCGAAATCGACCCAAAGGGGCGGCTGCAGGGCGATCTGGTTCTCGTCGCCAACGGTGACCTCAGCCTGGGAGGTCGGACCGATGGCGATGGGCGAATTGCCTTCACCAATACCGACCACATTTATGCCGGCAACGGCGAATCGGCTGAGATCACGTCGCAAAACCCGCTCGCGGGACTCGACGAGCTCGCTCGGCAGGTCGCTGCGGCGGGTATAGACAGCGTGCAGGGCGACGTGCTCATTGACGACCGTTTGTTCGATTCGGCCGAAGGGACGGGGAGTGGTCCTTCCCGTTTGACGCCGATCATGGTCAACGACAACCTGTTCGATTTCACCATCGTGCCCACAGAACCGGAAAAGCCGGCGAACGTCACCTGGCGTCCAGCGACCATCGCATTGCAGGTCGATGCCCAGGTCGGTACCGTGGCCGCCGACGGACCCACGCAGATTGCCGTTGCGTCGCCGGCCCCCGGGCGCGTGGTCCTGCGCGGCCAGATTGCCGCCGGACGCAGGCCGCTGGTGCGGATTCACGCAGTGGAAGATCCTACGTCATTCGCGCGCACGCTGCTGATCGAATCGCTTGTTCGGGCTGGTGTGGCGGTCGAAGCTTCCGCGCTGGGAACGAACCGGCGCGAGCGGCTCCCGCCGCCCGGCATGTACGAGCATTTTCGGCGAGTCGCCCTGCTGACGTCGCCACCGTTTTCGGAGTCGGCGAAACTTGTGCTGAAGGTCAGCCACAATTTGCACGCCAGCACGCTTCCACTACTCATCGCCGCCAAGCATGGCCAGCGCACCTTGGCGGAAGGGCTTCGTAGGCAGCACGATTTTCTTGCGCGGGCCGGTGTCGAAGTCGAGACGATTTCGTTTGGTGGCGGCGCCGGAGGCGATGCGGCTGATTTTGTGACCCCCCGGGCCACTGTTCAATTGCTGCGGTCCATGGCCAACAGGCCCGACTTCGCGGCCTATGAAAATGCCTTGCCGATCTTGGGCCAAGACGGCACTCTGGCGCGCTCCGTGCCTGCCGACAGCCCCGCGCGTGGCAAAGTCAAGGCCAAGACAGGGACGTTGTTTTGGGGCAACAAAATGAACGGCGGCGAGCTTCTGACCAGCAAGGCCCTGGCGGGCTACCTCACCGCGAAAAGCGGGCGGAAGCTGGCTTTTGCAATCTTCGTCAACAATGTCCACACTCGCTCCGCCGCCGACCGCGACCGCGTCGGCCAGGCGTTGGGAAAGGTCTGCGAGATCGCTCACGAGGCGTTGTAGCAACGTGGGACGCGTCTCCAAGGAGCATTTCTTTGACGAATCCCCTTGGGTCGTAAGGACGAAGTCGAGTATACTATCCGCCATGCAGTGGAAGTCGAAGCCGCACGCCATGCGCAGTCGCCGAAACGTACTCGTCGTGGTTAGCCACGCCGTGTACCGTCCCCTCAGCTAGGAGCTTTCGATGCTCGCAGCCTTACGTCTCGCGCGTCGATTCGCGTTGTTCGTACTCCTTTTTGTACTCGCGCTTGCCCATGCAGCAGTTGCTCCGGCATTGGCGAGCACGCTCGCGCGCTGCGGTGAGGGGTACCTGGAAGAGATCGACGGTTACCGCGTGTTGCATCTCAAGGGTACCGCGTACGAAATGGGTTACCAGCACGGTGCGCTGTTGAAGCAGCACGTTCGTGAAAATATGCACTACTTGTTCGACGTCAAGGCAAAAGAACAAAAGCTCGAGTTCCTGGGAATGGAAGTGCGTCCCAGAGATCTGATCGCCAAGATCGCCGCGCACGAACGGAAGTTCATCCCAGCGCGATTCATGCAGGAACTGGAAGGGCTCGCCGCCGGGGCGGAAATCGATTTGGAAGACATGGTAGTCGGCAACTTCATTCCCGAGCTGTTCCACTGCAGCGGATTCGCCGTCATGAACAGCGCCACTCGCGACGGCACACTGTACCACGGACGTGTCCTTGACTACTCGACCGACTGGAAGTTGCAAGAACATGCTGTGCTTATCGTCGCGGAACCCGAGGATCAGATCCCGTTCGTGAATGTGACCTATGCCGGTTTTATCGGTTCGGTGACGGGCATGAACGCCAATCATGTCTCCGTGGGTGAGATGGGCGGCCGTGGATTCGGTCATTGGGAGGGTGTACCGATGTCGTTCCTCGTGCGGCGAGTACTGGAAGAGGCAGCCACGCTCGACGAAGCGGTGGCGGTGTTCCGCGACAACCCGCGGACCTGCGAATACTATTACGTCGTGGCCGATGGCGACGAGAATCGGGCGGTGGGGCTGGCTGCGCATTGGAACGCGTTCGAGATCGTCGAGCCGGGTGCGGCCCATCCCCGACTGCCTGAGCCGACCGACGACACGGTGCTCCTTTCTGCAGGCAGCCGTTACACAGAGCTAGCCCGTCGCGTCCGTGCGGGAAAGGGGACGTTCGACGCCTCAGGCGCGCTGCGTTTGATGGATTGCCCGGTGGCGATGAAGTCGAACCTGCACAGCGTGCTGTTTGAACCCCGCTCCACGCGGCTCTGGGTGGCCAATGCTTCGCCCGATGGCCAGCCCGCCGCGACGCAAAAGTACTTCGAATTCCAACTGACCGAATTGCTTGGCCGCAAGCCGGACCCAGAAGCGACGGAGATCGCGCTGCAGTCGCGATAAATGTCCGCCAAAGCCGGCTTCCGCGCTACGACTCAATCCAACGTGACTCAATCCAAGCAGTGTGTACCGTGGGTCACCGCTCCGCCGGCTCGCAGCGCCGCGGCGACGAGGATCGCTTCGGCCAACTCTGCCTCTGTGCAGCCGGCGGCCTTGGCGCGCTTGCCGTGGATCTCGATGCAATACGGACATTGGGTCGTCATGGCAACCGCCACCGCGATCAGCTCCTTGGTCTTGGCCGGGATGGCACCATCGGACATCGCCGCCTTGTCGAACTCGACGAAGCCCTTCCACGCATCCGGCGCCAACTCGCCGAATTTCTTGAGTTTCTTGATGTGATTCATGTCGTACATGATGTGATCTCCTGGCATCTGATTGGTACTCAAGAGAGCGACGTACGATTCACCCGCGTCACGCGTCGGCGCCTGGTTCTCGCTTTGTTGCTCAAACGTGGTATCCTAGCCGGCGTAGGTTAGGCTTTCCAGCCTGCCGGCGCAACTCGAAGCCCAACCCGAGCCATGCAGTTAGCCCGCGACCGCCGTTGACTCAGCCGCACCATTGAGGGATACTTCATTTGCGGTCGCGGGGCTCCCGACGCCGAGGACGCATTCCATCTCAAGTCGTTCTCTCACAAAGCTTTAGGTCTTGAAGCATGCCCGTCGCACAAGAGCGCAATCTTGCGGCCTATTGCCTCGACGTGGCCCGTCGAGCCAAGGCCGCGTCGGCAGAGTTAGCCGTGGCGCCCGGCGCGCAGAAGAACGCCTTCTTGCTCGACTTGGCGCGACGGCTGCGAGCGGAGACGGCGGAGTTGCTGGCGGCCAACGCGCTCGATCTGGCGGCTGCCCCGAGTTTTCAACTCTCCGACGCGCAAATCGACCGCCTCCGTCTTTCCGCTCGCTCGGTCGACGCGATGGCCGTGGCGGTTGAGGAAGTCGCGTCCTTGTGCGACCCAGTGGGGGAAGTGATTGAGTCGTCGATTCGGCCCAACGGATTGGAGGTGCTCAAGGTTCGCGTGCCGCTGGGCGTCGTGTTTTTCATTTACGAGTCGCGCCCCAACGTGACTTCCGACGCTGCGGCCATTTGCGTCAAGAGCGGCAACGCGGTCATCCTCCGTGGTGGCAAGGAGGCGGCCCACTCTAACCAGGCCATCGCCCGCGTTATATCGCAGGCGGCACTTGCAGCCGGCCTTCCCACCGACGCCGTGCAACTAGTCGATACCGCCGAGCGCGAGGCGGTCGGTCACTTACTCGCACTCGATGAATACATTGCCGTTGCAATTCCGCGCGGGGGCGAAGGACTGATTCGCCGCGTGGCAAACGAGGCCAAAATGCCGGTTATCAAGCACTTTACCGGGAATTGCCATGTCTACGTCGACGCCGAGGCCGACCTCGACATGGCTCGGCGGATCACACTTAACGCCAAATGCCAGCGGATGGGCGTCTGCAACGCCGCCGAGTCGCTGGTGGTCCACCAAGCCGTGGCCGGCGAGTTCCTCCCCCGCATGGGCGCCGCACTGAGCGAGCGCGGTATCGAGATTCGTGGCGACGAACGTACTCGCGAACTGGTGCCGCAGGCCCGCGAAGCCGACGAGACCGATTTCGCCGCCGAGTACCTGGGGCCGATCATTTCGGTCAAGGTCGTTGGCTCGCTTGAAGAGGCGATTCAGCACGTGAATCATTACGGTTCGGGGCACACCGAGGCGATCATCACGTCCGACCTGGCCGCGGCCCGGCAGTTCGCCGCCCGCATCGACAGCTCCGCGGTGATGGTCAACGCCAGCACCCGATTCAACGACGGCGGCGAATTCGGACTGGGCGCCGAAATCGGCATCAGTACCGACAAGCTCCACGCACGCGGTCCCTGTGGCGTCAAGGAGCTCACCAGCTACAAGTACGTGGTCTATGGAAATGGCCATCTGAGAGATGAGGGATGAAGGCGGAGAATGTCATTTGTCATTGGTCCTTTGTCATTTGTTGGAAGCCAATCGAGTGAGATCGCCTTCGCCGACCAGTGACAAATGACAAGTGACAAATGACAAGTGACAATTAACAAGTGACAAGTGACCAATGACAAATGAAGTGCTCAGTCAGGCGGAAGTCGAAAGCCTGTTGAAGGGTGCAGATGCCGGTACAAAATTCGTGCGCTCGCGCGCAAAGATTACCCGCTACGATCCCAGGCATATTCAGCGGGACGTCGACGACCCGCTGCGCGCGATACGGAACCTGCACGAGCGATTTGGCAGCCATTTCGCAGCCGCGCTCTCGGCGCTCTTGCGCTCAAAAGTCGAGGTTGCGCTCGTGGGCGTCGACCGCTTGACCTATAGCCAGTTCGTGTCAAGTCTGGATAACCCGAACTGCCTCAACGTGCTCAATGCCGAGCCGTTGGCAAGCGAACTGGTTCTCGAGATCAACCCTTCGATTCTCTACCCCATCATCGACCGCTTGTTGGGCGGGGGGGGCGAAACCTGTACCATGGCGCGCAGGCCGCTGACGGAAATCGAACAGAGGCTGGCGCGACGGATCACCGGGGTATTCCTGGCCGAGCTTCGCCGGACGTGGGAGAACGTGCTCCCACTCGACCTTGAGCTCATCGGCGTTGAAAGCAATCCGCGACTCGTTGAGATCGCGCCACCCGGTGCGATCGTTGTCGTTTTCGGCTTCGAGCTGACGATCGGCGACACGCGCGGGATGATGAACCTTTGCATTCCCTTAAGCTCGATCGAGCGCCTTGGTGACAAACTATCGCCCAACGGCCGCGCCGAACACGACCGGCGGCAGGCCACGCCGGCAAGCGCCGGATCGATCGGCGGCGAGAGACACGGTGCGCCGCTGGAGCTTGTCGTGCGGCTGGCCCATTCGCGCATCTCGAGCGGGGAGCTGGCCGATCTCGAGGTGGGCGACATCATCACCACCGAGACGAACGTCCACAGCGCTTTGGTTGTCGAGGTCGAGGGGATCGCCCACCTCCGAGTTCGGCCTGGGGCGTTCGAGGGGCGGAAAGCCGTCCGCATCGAGTAGCTCTCATGCGGATGGTTGTCGTTTTTCGACCGCCTCATCGCGTCGCGTCGAAATCACGCGGTGAAAGTGCAATTGAACGTCGCGATCGACGACGCGACGCACGCCCTCGACCAGGCAGTGCGGCTCGTTGTCTTCTTGCCCCAGCCGCATGACTTCATCGAGCGGCAATCCGTGCGACACCGTAAACGTCGATTGGTAGATGATCTGGTTGCCGGCGTCGAGGTCGGGCACGATGAAGTGGCACGTCGCGCCGTAGGTCAGCATCCGGCTGGCGTACGCGTCGTGGTACGGGCGCAACCCCGGAAAGCTCGGTAGCAGTCCGTGGTGCAAATTGATGATCCGGCCGCCAGCGTATTTCCAGCAACTGCTGGCCGGCAGTACGCGCATGTAGCGGGCCAAGACGATGTAATCGATCAGGTGCTCGTCGCACAGTTCGACGATTCGGTCATCATCGGCGACGCCGCGCTCGTCTCCGATGTCATGCCACGGGACGCCGAACTGTTCAGCCAGTGCGCGGCAGTGCGGTCGGTTGCCCAGCATCAACGCGGCCTCCGCCTTGATTCGCCCATCGCGGACGGCGCGCAGCAAAGCAAGGGGTGATTCGGTGCGGTAGGTCGTGCAAATGGCGAGCTTCGGCCTCGCGCTACGCTCGTCGGGCGACCAGACTCGAATCGAAAGCTGCTTTTCGCGGCCAATCGCCTCCATCGCCGAACGCAACGACACTAGCTCGTCGGCAGTCATTTCCATCCGCAGCAACATCGCGAACAGGCGTTCGTCGTCGTGATCGTACATCTGAATCTCGGCGATGTTGGCCCCTTCTCCGGTCACGTGATGAATGATCGGATCGGCCAGGCCACGATGATCGGGACCGACGGCGGTGATGACGATTTGCATGGAAGTACTCGAACTTCATTTACCTGGCTTGCCGTCGCCTCGGCTTTTTCCGAGCGACGGTGGCGGACCGACGTGCGGACGGTCGAAGCGGACTTTGCGCCGGATCGGCGTACGAACGGGCACGGCAGGCGACTGCGATGAGCGGTTGGGGTCCATCCCTGGCCTCCAAAGCACAAAAGCTAACGGCGATGCATGCCCAGCACAAGCCTGATGGAACCATGCTTATGCGCGGTCAGGCTGAAAAGCCTAGCCAACCCACCCCCCATCCGGAAGGGTGGTGTATGTCGGGGAGGGCGACCGCGAGGTTGTTTTTCGAGCGATTCTAAGCCGGGCTGCCAGGGTGGGACGATAACGATTATACTCAACCTACGCTCTGCCTTGACTTCGACCACCCCTTTGCAAAGATAGGTTGATCGAGAGGATCAGGTAATATGGCCACCAATACTGAGACTTCGTTTGTTCCCGCCGGAGGCAATGCGCCGGCGACAGAGACTCCCAAGCCTGGTCGGCGCCAGCGCCGCGCGGCCATTGGCACGAGCCGGCTTCCGCACCCGGAATCGACCACGCCGCCGAAGATACTATGGCCTTACTGTATTAGCCTAGGCCTTTATCACGCCTTGGCGCTCCTGGCATTCCTTCCGTGGCTTTTCAGTTGGACGGGTGTGACGTTGACCGTTCTAGGGTTGTACGTATTCGGAACCTTGGGAATCAACCTTTGTTACCACCGTCTGCTGACACACCGTGGCCTCGTTTGCCCGTTATGGTTGGAGCACATTTTTGCGGTGCTTGGTATCTGCTGTCTGCAAGACACCCCCGCCCGCTGGGTGTCGATCCATCGGATGCACCATCAGTTTTCCGACGAACGGCCCGATCCGCACAGCCCGCTGGTCAGGTTTTTCTGGGGTCACATGGGTTGGCTGCTGGTCGAGAATCGCGAGCTCAACAGCGTGCTGACTTATGACCGCTACGCGCGCGATGTGCTGAAAGATCCGTTCTATTTCGCCTTTGAGCGAAACTTGCTTTGGTTTTGGGTCAACTTGGCACAAGGTGCGTTGTTCTTCCTGGCTGGGTTCGCCGCCGGTTGGGCGATGAGTGGCCAGGTCATGGGGGGCGTGCAGTTCGGCCTGAGCCTGTTGGTCTGGGGCGTCATCTTGCGGACGGTGCTCGTCTGGCACATCACCTGGAGCGTGAATTCACTGGCCCACATCTGGGGCTATCGCAGCTACGAAACCGCCGAGAACAGCCGTAACAACTGGTTCGTGGCCCTGGTTAGCAACGGCGAAGGCTGGCACAACAACCACCATGCCGACCAGCGCAGTGCTTCGCACGGGCATCGCTGGTGGGAGCTGGACGTCACGTATTTGACCATTGTGCTGCTCGAGAAGCTTGGCCTGGCTCGTGATGTCGTGCGGCCCAGCGGCAAGCAGGGTTAGCCAGGCACTGGTCAGCACCTTGAATGCGGCGTCCCTTTTTGACTGCGGTGATCGGGCACTCTCGCAGCGGGCTGGCCGCTTTCTTCGGCGGTACGTTGAACTGCCACCGTCCGGCCGTAAGGGAAGGAACTCATTGGCATCAAGCCAAATGTCTCATTTATGGCCGCGTGAAGTATAACTGTTCAAATCGCAGGTCATTTGTTACCCTGACGAACGAATGACCAATCACAAATGACCACTGACCATTGACCAATGACGACCCGCCGCCTCCCCAAAAAACTCCGCCGCGAGGAGCTTGCGCCGGGCGATTGCCTTTGCAATCACTGCACCGCCAAGTGTTGCAAGTACTTCGCTCTCCCGATCGAGACCCCAACCACGCGCCAGGACTTCGATTACATCCGCTGGTACTTGTTGCACGGCGATGCGACCGTGTTCATCGAGGACGCCGATTGGTACCTGCTGGTCCACACGCGCTGCAAGCACTTGCAGAGCGACAATCGTTGCGGTATCTACGAAACCCGGCCGCAGATCTGCCGCGACTACACGATCGAAGACTGCGAGTACGAAGACGATTACGTCTACGACCACTACTTCGAGACGTCGGAGCAGGTCGAGGAGTACGTCGAGGCCGTATTGCCCTGCAAGTCGCCGGCCCAATTTCGCACCCGCCGGCCGCCGCTTTTGCCGGTGATTTCGTAGGATCACATCGCTAGTTCGCGGTCGTTTCATTGATCGCGGCAGCTCAAAAGTCATCATTGGACGACTCTTTGAAACCATGAGCGGACCCAAACGGATCGAGCCCCGCACGCTCAAGGGTTTCAGGGACTACTTGCCCGAGGCGATGCTTCCGCGCGAAAGGCTGATCGAGACCGCGCGCCGGGTCTACCGCTCGTTTGGCTTCAGCCCGATCGACACGCCGGCGCTCGAATACTTGGAGATCCTGACGGGCAAGGGGGGCGAGGAGACCGACAAACAACTCTACAAGTTTCAGGACCACGGTGGCCGCTGGGTGGGGCTGCGTTTCGACCTGACGGTGCCCTTCGCCCGCTTCGCAGCCCAGCACATCGCCGAATTGGGCACGCCTTTCAAACGTTACCACGTCGCCACGGTATGGCGGGGCGAGAACACGCAACGGGGCCGCTATCGCGAGTTCATGCAGTGCGATTTCGATACGATCGGGACCCATTCAGTCGCCGCCGACATTGAAACGGCTCTGGTGATCCACGACTTGATGCGGGCCATCGGGTTTACGGCCTTCACACTTCGTGTCAACAACCGGCTGGTGCTTGCGGGCTTGCTCGAACGGCTCGGCCTGGCCGACCGCTCGACCGCCATTCTCGTCGCGCTCGACAAGCTGCGTAAGATCGGCCGCGACCGGGTCTCCGACGAAATGCAGTCGGCCGCGGGAGCGACGCCGGCGCAGGCCGCCGACGTGCTTCAGTTGGCCGAGTTGTCAGGCACAAACGACGATTTGCTCATGCAGCTTGAACCGCTGGTGGGGGGCAGCGAGAAAGGTCAGCAGGGCGTCGCCCGATTGGCCGAGCTTTTTGCCGCCGCGCGTGCGGCCGGCGTGCCGGACGAACGGTTGCGGCTCGACGTTTCGATCGCCCGCGGGCTCGACTACTACACCGGGACGGTTTACGAAACCTTCCTGGACGACTTGCCCACGATCGGAAGCGTCTGCTCCGGCGGAAGGTACGACAACCTAGCCGCGCTTTACACCAACCAGGAGTTGCCCGGCATTGGCGCGTCGTTGGGTCTCGACCGGTTACTGGCGGCAATGGAGGAGTTGGGGATGCTCCCCAAGGTGGCGACACCAGCTGAGGTGTTCATCCCCTATTTCGTCGCCGGCCGCCTGTCCGACTATTTGCGGCTGGCGGCCGCGGTGCGCGCGAGCGGCGTGGGCGTCGAAGTCTTCCCCGACCCCAAGCGGCTCGGCCAGCAGCTCAAGTACGCGGACCGCCGTGGGTTCAAGATTGCGATCATCATCGGAGAAGACGAATTCGCCGAAGGCAAGTGCCAGATCAAGGATCTCGTCGGTGGCGAGAGCCGCGAGGTTCTTTTGGAAGACAGCGCCCAGAGCGTAATTCAAGTGGTCTTGGAACTGCTCGAACACGCAGAAATGTGAATGGATTGGTAGCCCGGAAGAAACTCGGCTATGAAGCAGCTCTCCATGCACGGTCACAAGTCTTCTGTTTTTGATGAGGGGAACGGACCGCCCCTGCTGTTCGTCCATGGCTTCCCGCTGGACCATACGATGTGGCGAGACCAATTGGCCGAATTCGCCGGCGCGTACCGCGTTATCGCGCCGGACCTGCGCGGCTTCGGCTCCAGCGAAGTCGGCGACCAAGCGGTTACGATGGAACAGTTCGCCGACGACCTGGCGGCGATCCTCGATGCGCTCGGCGTGACGGAGCCGGTCACGCTGATCGGTTTATCGATGGGGGGCTACGTCGCCTGGCAGTTCTTGCGCAATTACCGCGAACGCCTGCGGGCGCTGGTGCTCTGCGACACGCGGGCCGCGGCCGATTCGCCCGAAGTAGCAGAAAACCGGCTCAAGGTCGCCGAAACAGTACTCGCCGATGGGACCGAGGCGCTGGCGCGGGCGATGGTCCCCAAACTGTTCGCCCAGCAAACAATCCGCACTCGACCTGCCGTCGTTGATGCGGTGCGGAACGTGATTCTTCAGGCGAATCCGCGGGGAGTCGCCGCAGCGCAACGCGCCATGGCCGCGCGGTTCGATGCGACGGGCATACTGAAGGCGATCGACGTGCCGACTTTGATGATTGTCGGCGAAGACGACGTGATTTCGCCCCCAGACGAAATGCGGCAGATCGCCGAGGCAATCCCAGGCTCACGGCTGGTCGTTATCCCAGACGCGGGACACATGTCGCCGCTGGAAAACCCCGCGGCGTTCAATTCGGCGCTCAGTGAGTTCCTCACGACGGTCGAGCGCCGCTAAAAAGTTCTGCCCGACGGGCAACATATCTCTCAAGCGCTCAGGATCGCCACGGCATCACTGGCGTTGGAGCGCGGGGCATCTGCAAGCACCGCGGCGGGTGTGCCCAGGATCGGCTCCAACGTAAACAGCGCTTCCGACGCCACAACGCGCCGCGTGCCGTCATCCTCGTTCTGGCAGACCCAATATCCGAACGGGACGACCGCCTGCGCAAGCACGAGTACGGTCGTGATCTTGTCGCCGACATGGGTCGCTCGCCGCTGGCCGGGTTCAACGTTGTACAAGGACATGCAGATTACCTGGGGATGGAGGTGCGTTTGGGAACAAAGTGGACGCTTCAGTATCGGCTATCGGACGGCGATTACTAGAGCAAAAGGCCTGTCGTGTACGGAATACCTTCGACTTCCCTCGTCGGCTAACGAATGCCGCAACGCCGAATTGCAAAATGTCTCGCCCAATTGCAGAATCAATAGATTACGAGCCACCCTGGAAAGTCACTCCGGCCACACAACGACAGGATGTGAATGCCGTGCATTCGAAACGTTTCGCACCATTTGGCCCCCGCCGCTGGTTGATCGGCCTTCTGGCGGCCGGCGCGGCATGCCACTTTGTCGAACTCGAGGCCGCCGAACCACCTGCGCGGGGTGCGCTTTGGCAGCGTCTTGAAAAGTACGCCCAACCGCCATCCGTGTTCGCCGGACAGTTCGGCTCGTACCGTTCGCCATTGAAATTTGCCGACGGAACCATGGCCGAATCGCCCGACGATTGGGCGCGGCGACGTGCGGAGATTCTAGAGACCTGGCACCGCCGGCTCGGACCCTGGCCGCCGCTGGTGGAACGGCCGACCGTCAAGCGGTTGGAGACCATCCAGCAGGAGGGCTACGTTCAGCACCACGTCCACGTGCAGATCTCAGCCGAAGGCAAAGTGGCCGATGGCTATTTGCTCGTCCCCAATGGCGATGGCCCGTTCCCCGCGGTACTTGTGCCGTTTTACGAACCGTTAACGAGTATCGGCCAGGGCAACAAGGGACGCGGCACGCACGACTACGGCCTGCACCTCGTGAAGCGAGGTTTCGTCACCTTGTCGATCGGCACGCCGGGGTCGGTCGAGAAGGTCGGGCTCGACACTCGGCGGTTGCTGACCGAGGCCGGCGTCGAACAGCGGCGGCAGCCGCTCACGCTTTTGGCCTACGTCGCCGCCAACTGCCACACGGCGCTCGCGCAGGCGCACAAGGTCGATCCGGAGCGGATCGGAATCATCGGGCTGTCGTATGGCGGTAAGTGGTCGATGTTCGCGTCGTGCCTGTACGACAAGTTTGCGTGCGCGGTCTGGTCCGATCCGGGCATCGTGTTCGATGAAATGAACGCGAACGTGAATTATTGGGAGCCGTGGTACTTGGGCTACGACCCTATGGTGGAGCGCAAGCCGGGCGTACTTTCGGCCGAGAACCCGCGTACGGGGCTGTACAAAGAACTGGTCGAGGCGGGCGACGATCTGGTCGACCTGCACGCATTGATGGCGCCGCGCCCTGTGCTGGTCTCCGGCGGCACCGAAGATCCGCCGCCCAACTGGCGAGCGCTCAACCACCTGATCGCCGTGAACAAAGTTCTCGGTTTTGAAGACCGCGTCGCGATGACCGCACGCGACTCGCATATCCCCACGCCCGAAGCGCTGCGACTGGAACTTGACTTTCTGGAATATTGGTTGAAGGACGGTCTGCAGGTGAAGTGATCGATTACCGCAACGTTTCGCCGGTGATCGCCAAGAACATTACGACCTCTTTGGTCCTGGTGACGTCGGGCTGTTTCTCGACGACCGCAATTTCCTCCAGGAACACAACCGGGACATCGCTGACGCGCGTCGAATGTCTTGGCATGACAGATTACGTTTTGGCCGCACTGAGAACGCAACCGGGGCATCGCTGACGCTCTGGCCAGCCACCACTCACTGCTCACCCCTGACCCCTCACCAGATTGCTTCAATACGATTCGATGCGTTAGGCTGTGCGGAGCTTTACTTCTGATTTGTCTGCGGCTAATGGCCAGGAGTGGTGGAATGACCCTGAACCGCACTGAAAAATGTGTTTCGCGCCCGCGATTCGACCGGCGAGCGGCACTGCAGGCAGGCTCGGCCGGCCTGCTCGGCCTGGGCATTTCGGACGTTTCCGCTCTGCGGAGCAGTGCCTTTGCGCCGCGGGATGAGGCGCCTGACTCCGCGGCACCGACGAAATCGGTGATTTTGATCTTTCTGACCGGCGGGCTTTCGCATCAAGACAGCTTCGATTTGAAGCCCGATGCTTCCGAGACTGTGCGTGGAGAGTTCCGTCCTATCGCCACTCGCACACCCGGCATTGAGATTTGCGAACACTTGCCGCTCCTGGCCGAGCGGAGTCAGCGTTTTGCGCTCGTCCGCTCGGTGAGCACGAATAGCAGCGGACACGAAGAAGCTTGCCACATGCTGCTGACTGGCCGGCTCGACTTTCCCACTGGTTTCGGCCAGAGCAAACCACCCAGTCCAAACGAGTGGCCCTCGATCGCCTCGCAGGCAACGTATGCCCTGCGCGGCCGCAACAATCTGCCGCCGGCGGTCGTGCTACCCCAACCGAGCGTCAACGAAACCGGCAACGTGCGGCCCGGCCAGTACGCAGGCAAGCTGGGGCGGCGCTTCGAGGCCTGGCACTTGAATATCGCCGCGGCATGTCCCCTGGGAAATGGCGCCTGCCCGGAGTGTTTTCGTTTCGAGGGCACGCCGTTGGAACACGGTTCGAAGTCGATCTTCGATACCCCTTCGCTTACGCTTCCCGAGGGTGGGCACCTGCGTCTGTCGGGCCGCGTCGGTTTGCTTCAGTACATCGAGAACCAGCAGCGCGACCTGGAAGCCGCCGCGGAATTGGCCGAATTCGAGCGGAACCGCCAACAGGCAATCTCTGTTTTGGCCGACCCCAAAGTTCACTCCGCATTCGATGTGGAACATGCCGAACCAAATACGCTCGAGCGCTACGGGAAGAACAAGTTCGGCCTTTCTCTGCTGATGGCCTATCGGCTGGTTACGGCGGGCGTGCAGTTGGTGCAGGTGAACCTGGGAAAGAATTCCACCTGGGACACGCACCGGCGGAATTTCGTCAACCTGAAAGACAACCTCCTGCCTTACATGGACTGCTCAGTATCGGCCCTGCTTGACGATCTCGACGCCAGCGGACTTTTGGCCACGACGCTCGTAGTAATGACCGGTGAATTCGGCCGCACTCCCAAGATCAACAAGGATGCCGGCCGCGATCACTGGGGCCCGGTGATGACGAGTTTCTTCGCCGGCGGCGGCGTCCGCGGCGGGACGGTGATCGGCTCGACCGACAAAATCGCCGCCTACGCGACCAGCGATCCACAGACACCCGAGAACCTTGCCGCCACGATCTACCGGGCGCTCGGCATACCTCGCGCGGCCCAGTGGAAAGATGTCGAAGATCGTCCGTACGAGCTTTACCGGGGCGAACCGATCGCCGGGCTGATGTAGACTCACGCGGCCTGGCTGAGTTTCCGCAGGGCCGCGGTCATAAACTGGTACGCTTCGCGGGCGGCGGCGTCGGGGTCGTCGATGTAGGGATACAGTTCGACGGTGATCCAGCCGTCGTAGCCCGTCGCGGCGATCGCCGCCAGCGTGGCCGCAAAGTCGATCGCCCCGCGGCCGGGCACGAGGTGCTGGTGGACGCGTGTGGCCGCGATGTCTTCGAAATGGTAATGCCTCGTGTGTTTTGCCATCTTTGCGACCCAGTGCTGCGGGTCTTCACCGACGCAGTAGGCGTGCCCGATGTCGAAATTCAGCCCCACCCAGGGTGAGTCGATTCGTTCGACGAAGCTCAGGTACTCGTCGAACCGCTCGATCATCAAGCCTGGCTCCGGCTCGATGAGAAGCCCCACCTCGGCCTGCTCTGCCACCTCAACGCATGGCATCAGCTCGTCGTAGAAAATCTTGGCGGCGTCTTCCCACGACTGGCCCGGCGCCAGCGGCCCGCCCGGCTCGGTTTGCAAGTTCTTGGCGCCGATTTCGTTGGCTAACTTCAGGGCCCGTTTGGTGTGTTCACGGCGGATTGCCCGGTAGTGCCGGTCGGGCTCAATCCACGAAGGGTGCCAGTAGGGCTGTCGCGGGTCGGCGACGGCGTTCATCATGAAGCCATTCACGTTCGAGACGGCCAGGCCGTGTTCACGAAGGCAATCGCGAATCGCTTGCTTCCGCTCGGGTAGCAGGCCGGCCGGCCAGGCGTGCGGTACGTCGGAAAGAACCTCGATCCCGGTGTAACCGATCGCCGCGATCCGACGGATCGTTTCCTCGATCGAAAAGTTCATATAGGCATTGGAACTGAAGGCGAGTCGCATCGATCGGATTCTCGGCCGAAGGTAGGTTAGGCTTTCCAGCCTGACGGGAGCACGAGTTGCGCAGTCAGACTGAAAAGCCTGAACGTAGGCAGGCTGCCCACGTGCAAATATATCCGCCATCCGCCGCCGCCGCTACCGTGGGCCAAGTTTCCAAGCTGGCCGAGTGATTGTCGATCAACCGTTCAAATTCTCAAATTGCCGAGCGAGCCGCTTTGAGGCGTTATCGCACCATGCCACAATCAGCGCGGGCCGCACAGTCAACGCCTTGGCGTCGCGAAGGCGGACGATGGTACATCCACGGCGGCCTAGCGGCCGAGACCGCTGGCTTGTCGATAAAGAACGCATTTTGTCGGCTTTTTCTTTTTGGGCCTTCTCGTCGCTGCGCAACGAGAAGGTGTAGCCGATCCACCGCCCGGTCATTTTGGCATCGGAAGCAGGATGACGGCATCCTCCGAAAAGGTCGCCTCGCCCTCCTTGCCGTTGATCCGATACTTGACTTTTAACTGCTTCGCGACGCCTGGCACCGGATCGCCGCCGAAACTGGCGTTGTAACTCGGCGACGGCAAGGAAATCAGGGGCAATTCACCGACGTGCTTCTTCAGCGTCTCGGTCACATCCTTTTGACTCGCGCCGGCCCCGTATTCGGCTTTGACGATTTCCAGCTTCACTGGGTCGAGGCCGCTTTTGGACAACAGATCCCGTACGTCGGCCGCCTTGCCGCCGAGCTTCTGGGCGATGGCCAGAGTGACCCCCGTGGCATCCCCTTTCAACTCCGGATCTTGGATCGCTTTGACGGCCAGCTTGAGCGTCTCCGTGTTCGGATAGCGTTGCAAAATCTCCAGCACCAACTTCCGCTCCGCAGTTTGGCTGGCAGCCTCAAACGCGTTACGGCACATTTCTGCACGCTCTGGTTCCGGCATGGGCAATTGGCGCGCGATGCGGATGTACCCGCGAAGAGCGCGAACCTGGTACTTGTTTCCGGGGTTGGCCGTCGCCAAGTCCAACAAGACCGGAGCCGCATCGACACTCATCCACGCGCCCAGCAAACGACTTCCAGCGTCTTGCAGTTGCGGTTCGCCACTTTTCGCCGCTGCGCCCACGGTCTGAAGGGCCTTGGCGCCACCCATTCCACCGAGAATCTCCAATAGCGTGCATTTCGTCGGCACCGGCGATCGCGCCATGGCAGCCGCCAACTCCGCCGCGCATGCCTCCCGATCGGGCATGCGGAGACATGCCTCGCGAAGCGCTTGCTGGGCCGCTTTCACATCATCCGGGTGCTTGGGTTCGACAACCTGCGAGACCAGTACGGAAAGCCCGTCCTGGCCGACCGTGGCACCCAATGCGGTCAGTGCCGCGCCGCGAACTGCCGCGTCGGGATGGTCCACCGCCTTGAGCAGTGCCGGTGTCGCATTGATTTGACGTTGCCCCACCAGTCCGATTAACAGCGGGTACACTTTCCCGTCGGCCTTGAGCAGGCGCGCGGCGATTTCCGCGTCGACGTTCTCGCCGGGCAACTCGGCAAGCGCCGTCTTGGCAGTTTGCGCCAGTTCCTCGTCGGCTTCGGCTGCGATCTCCAAAAGGGCCGACAAGCACGAAGCGTCTCCCAGCTTTCCGACGACGCCGATCGCCGCCATGCGAAGTTGTTTGGGGCCACTCGTGGTGGCTTGCAACATGGCGGGCGAGATGACGGCACCTTCGCGTTCGGCCGACGTAACCAAGAGCAAAGCCGCCCGCTGAGGCGCGGCGCTCGCCATTTCGGCCTCCAGGGCGTCCGCCACTTCGCGTCCGGGCAACTCACGGGCCGTACTTAAGCCGATCTGAAACAATGCCTTGTCCGGCGAGCGGAGTTGCTCGACCAACAACTCGATTCCATCGGCCTTACGAGCGAGAATCGCTCCGCGAGTCGCTTCCAGAATTCTCTGCTTAGGAACCTCAGCCTTCCGAACCTCGTCGTAAATCTCGATCGCCTCGGCAGTCTTGCCTTCGGTCAAGAAGCGCTCGGCGCACAGGATACAGCCCTCGGCAACGGCGGTACGGACTGCGGCGGGAGCGCTGGCCAGCAGGGGCCTGAGCAGCCCGGCCGCCGCGGTATTTCCGATGTGCCCCAAGGCAACAGCCGCGGCCGAAGCAACGTCGGCGTCTTGATCCTTCAACCTCCGGCCCAATGGATCGACGGCTTTGGCGTCGCGGCGAACGCCGAGGGAATTGATCGTGCCAACCAGAAGCCGGCCTTTGATCGCGTCCATCGCCTGGCGCAACGCTTCGTCCGCCTCAGTCCCTGGAATCGCCTCCAGCGCAATCCGCGACCAGGAGGCGAGCTGCTCATTGGTCAAGAGCTTCGCCAACTCTGGGACCGCATCCTTGGAACCGAAGACGGCCAATTGCTTGCAGGCGACGGCCTTTTCCGCCGCGGGTGCGTCCGATTTGAGAACGCCGATCAGTTGCAGTTCCTTTTCGCCGGCGCCCTCGGCCAAAGCGGGCACCGCGGCCAACGCGACTAACGCCGCGAGATAAACTATGGTTCTTGTGGGTTTTCGAGAGGTATACATGGTTTCGGTCCTTGACGGTTGGTTCGGCCTGGGCTGCAAAGTTCGAAGTGAAGTGCGCGTGTTACAGTCTCCACGGTTCGCGCAGCGCCTCCGATCGCAAACGATTGGCTTGCTCGTCGCCAACAAACTCATGTTTTGTGGGGTCGTACGTTATTGGGCGGCCCAGGTACAACGCAATATTCGCGGCGTGGCACGCAATGTGCGCATAGCAGGCGGCTTCGGCGTTGCCCTTCGGCTGACTGCGCGACTTCACGCAGTCGAGGAAATCGCGAACGTGGAACGTGGCGGGGTAACCGTCAATTTCGGCGACGGTTCGCCCGGCGAGCAATGCGGGAGAACTCAAGACGAGCTTGCCGCTGTCGCCGGTTTCGACCCAACCCGTCTCGCCCTCAAACCGCACAGGGCATGAGCCCAAAGGAATCCAACCGGTCTCACGAAGAACCAACTCGACGCCGTTTGCATAGCGGCAGACGATGCGGCCGTCGCTCGGAGGATAGTATTCGACGGGGGCCGCACGATCGTCTCCGACGGCCCATTGGCAAAGGTCCACGCAGTGCGAGCCCCATTCGAGCACCCCGCCACCACCAAAAGCGCCCACATGCCCGCCCCCCTTTTCGAAATTGAAGCCGTCGAGCAGTTTTTGATTGAACGGCCGCCAAGCCGCAGGGCCGAGGTACATGTCCCAATCGACGACTTCCTTGTCCGGTTCCGATTCCGGCGGAAGCCAGCCGCTGGTCATGGCTTTCATGCCGGCCGGGTGTGCGTAGACGGTCTTGAGTTTGCCGAGCTTCCCGGTGCGTGCCAACTCGCATGCGAACGCGAAGTGCGGCAGGTTCCGCCGTTGAGTGCCGGCCTGGAACACTCTGCCGGTGCGGCGCATTGTTTCGGCCAGCGTCAGGCTTTGCGCAATGTTCTTCGTACAGGGTTTCTCGCAATACATGTCCTTGCCGGCCCTCGCCGCGTTGATCGCGGCCGTCGCGTGCCAATTCGGTCCCGTGGCGATCAGCACCGCGTCGATGTCGCCGCGGTCGAGCAGTTCGCGAAAGTCGCGATAGGTATCGCAATTCTGATTGCCGTACCGTTCATCGACCATCTTCTTGACGGCGACTCGACGGGCCGCTTTCACGTCGCAAACCGCCACGAACTGAACATCCTTCTGTTCCAGGAAGCAGCCGAGGTCGTACGTTCCCCGGTTCCCGATGCCAATTCCGCCCACCACGATTCGCTCGCTCGGGGCGACGGCGCCGTCCAGGCCCAAGGCGGAACCGGGGATGATCGTGGGCGCCATCACTGTGGCCCCCACGGAAAGCGCGGACTTCAAGAACCGGCGCCGCCCTAGAGGTGTTCCCTTCTTCGACATGACTGCTCTCCTGATCGAATGGACCATGTTTCCCCGCGTGCAGTATAACAGCATACCGCCGCTCCGACCGCATTTCCATAGACCGGCAGCACTCAACCCAAGAGTTCGGCGATCGGTTGCCCTTCGCTGAGCTGGATGGGCCGGCCAATGGGTGCCAATTCCTCATGGTGCGGGTCGATGCCCAGCGCTGTGAGTACCGTGGCATGCAAATCGGCGACCTGGTGGGGTTGCGACACGGCGCGCTCGCCTTCAGAGTCGGTCTCGCCCAAAGCGACGCCGCCACGTACTCTGCCGCCGGCCACGAGCATCGTGAAACCGTGCGGCCAATGGTCGCGACCGGCCGCGGGGTTGATCTGAGGGGTGCGACCGAACTCGCCTCCGCACAACACGATCGTCTTCTTCAATAGATCACGCTGGCGCAGGTCGACCAGCAAGGCCGCCAATGCTGGGTCGAGCGTCTGGGAAAGGTTGTGGTGGACCTGATGGTTGTTGGTGTGGCTGTCCCATCCTTGCAAGGTGATCTCGACGCAACGGACGCCGACCTCGATGAGTCGCCGCGCCGCCAAGCAACCACGGCCGAACGGCGTATCGCCGTAGGCTTTACGCAGTTCGGCTGGCTCCAAATTGACGTCAAACGCCTTCACTTGCTCAGAGCTCATCATCATCCGCGCTTTGTCCACACTTTCGCTGTGCAACGTCGAGCGCGCCTGCCGCGACCGGCCGCGGGCAAAGGCGCTTTCCACGACCGACAAATCGTCGAGCCGCCGCTGGAATCGCGGTTCCGGTACCTGCGCGGCAATACTGGGCACTTTGTTCGCCGGATCCTGAATCCTGAAGGCGTCGAATTGCTTTCCCAGCAGTCCTCCCAGTGCGGGCCATTGGCCGGGCAAGATCGCGATGTGTCGTGGTAGTTCGGCATTGCCGATGGGAAGCTGCTGGCAACAGATCGCGCCGATCGACGGGTGAACTACGGTCGGGTTCGGCCGGTAGCCGGTTCTCACCATGTACGTGCCCCGTTCGTGATCTCCCTCTTTACTGACCAGCGAGCGGATCAGGGCCACGTCGCCCATTTGCTCAGCCAGCCTCGCATAATCCTCGGCGATAAACACGCCCCGAGCTGCCGTTTTGATGGCCTTCGTTCCGCCGGCGATCATGGTACCTGGGTGCGGGTCGAACGTTTCTAATTGGCTTGGACCGCCTGCCAGCCAGACGAAAATCAATGATTGCGCCGGCTCACCGCCCTTCGTCGAATCGGTGTCGCGCGCCAAGAGTTGCGCCAGCGGCGTGAGCCACGAGAGCCCGCCGAGCGCAACCAGTCGAAGCGCGCCGCGACGCGTGAACTCATGGGGCAGGTTTCCAACCTGCCATTTGGAATCATGATTAATGGCAGGATGGAATCCTGCCCCACGGACTAATGGTTCCATGTGAACTCCGTCGAGTTGAGCAGTGCCCAAAAAATATCTTCGAGGCGCTGGTTTCGGTTGCGGTCGTCATTCATGTTGGCCAGAACGGCGGCGAAATGGACCGCTTCCTCGGCGCTTGGCCGACGTGTGAGCGCCGCCAGGTAGGCCGTCTCGACCGCTTTGGCGTCATTGGGAGCCAGGACCGCGATCTGCGTCGATGCGTTGGCCACCAGGCTCTCTTTGATTCGGTCGTGGACCTGCTCGCCGTTCATCATCAAAAGCCGCTGCGGGATCGTACCGTTCGCCGGCGTGAACTCATCGTCACCCGCGTCACCATATTCCTTGATAAAGTCGTTTTGTCGCGTGGCACGCAGTGTGCGAGTCACAATGTGCGATTCGTAGTCGATCGTCTCCAGCGAACCCGCTTGTAACAGCCCGCCCACAACCTGTTCGGGACGAAGCCGGACGATCGGAAACACAGCCCAACTTTCCTCATCGCCCGGCGCGATCTCTTGTTCGGGAAGTGCCGGGTCCGTTCGGCTGTCGCGGGTGAACGCTTCACTCGTGGCGATCAGGGCAATCAACCGCCGCAAGTCGTAGCCGTGCGAAACGAAGTCGTCGGCCAGAATGTCCAGCGCCGGCGGCATGTCACCATGTGGGCGGAGGTCGTCGATCGGTTCGACCAGCGGCCGACCGAATAATTGCGCCCAGATCCGGTTCACCGCGGCGCGGGCAAAGGCTTTGTTTTCGCGGTGCGTCACCCAGGCGGCCAGCTTCGACCGCAGTCGCAAATCGGCCCGTTCGTCGGCAATCAATGCGCTTTCGCCAGGTGTGCCTTCGCACTGCGCGCTAGTTCCCAGTAATTCGCTCTGGAACGGCAACCGCGGCGAGATGGTCTCCGACTTGCCGCTGGCCGGGTCTTCGACCTTGTATTCACCCGCGACGTCTTGGATACCTGTGAACGTCTGCTGGGTTTCGCCAAAGAATGCGGCAAGCCCGCGAAAGTCGCTCTGCTTCCAAGGCTCGAAGGGATGGTCGTGGCACTCGGCGCAGTCGATGCGGATGCCGAGGAACGCCCGCGCGACACGCGCGGCCAATTCATTTTCGTCCGGCCCAGTCCCTTGGTCGGGCTTGATCGTGACCGTGACAAAGTTCGTCGCAGGGTGGTCGGTCCAGATGCCGCTGTCGGAAATCAATCGCTTGACGATTTGGTCGTAGGGGCGATTCTCGCTGAGCTCGTCGGCCAACCAGGATACGAAACGGCGGCGGCGAAAAATGATGAACGGTCCATCCTGCGTGCCAACATAGGCCCGGGCAAGCCGTTCGGCGAGGTAATCGTGGTGCCGGCGGTCAGCGAAAATTCCGGCCAGCCACCACTCGAGCCGCCGCTCGGACGGTTGCTCCTCGAATAGCCGAATCTCCTCGACGGAAGGGATCGTGCCCACAAGTGCCAGCGAAAGCCGGCGGGCAAGCGTCAGGGCGTCGGCCCGGCCGGCGGGTGTGATGCCGCGCCTGTCCCAATCTGCGCGAAACGCGGCATTGACCCGTTCGACGGTGGCCCCGAAGCCCTCGGCGGGCGAAGTCGCAGGACGCAAATCGCTGCGCGGCCTGGGTTTGTGTGCCGGCGACAGATTTGCCCCCAGGGTCGCCAGGCCGGCAAGGCACAAGCCGACAAACAGTAGGTTCCTGGCCCACACGCTGGTGCGCCTCGCATCGAAAAGGTCGAGTGGTTAGTTACACTATCTACTATTACCCCGACCAAGGCCAAGGGGCTTCAAGAAAACCGTCGGTCATTCAGGCGGCGCCAGGCCTGACACTTTGAGGGCTTCGCAATGGTATTCGTCTTAGGAGATAATTGCTTGGGTTCTACGATTGCTTATGCTCCTCGCCGGGACGTAGCCAAGTTTCTTCATTACGAAGCGAATAGCCAGAATAGCCAAGAGTTTTATTTCGTAGTCCGACCGAATGTCCACCATGCCGCAAACGCCACCTACGATCGCTCCCGCCGGCACGCCGGTGAATGCTCAGATCGTCGATTCGGCGCCGGCGCCGATTGTCGCGGAATTCGCTGCGTCGGAGGTCGGGACGGTCGTTTGCGCCGAGGCGCTGGAAGAGCCGGCAATCGTCGATGAGCGCGGCCCGATTCGCCGGGTCTGGGAAACGCTGAGCTCAACTGCTCAATGGCTGTTCGGTGTTTTCTCGCTCGTGCTGGCGTTGTCGCTGTTGTCGACGTATCCGTTGTTGCAAATGCTCTCACTGGGGTATTTGCTGGAATCGAGCGGCCGCATCGCGCGGACGGGCCGGCTGCGCGACGGTTTTGTCGGCGTGCGCAAGGCGGCCCGCGTGGGAAGCGTCTTCTTTGGCGCCTGGCTGGTGCTCTGGCCTTTGCGTTTCGCTTCGTCGATGGCCTCTTCCGCCCGGCTGATCGAGCCCAATAGCCCCGCCGATCGTTTTTGGTCGACCGCGCTCATCGTGCTCACTGGGCTGGTAGTGGTTCATGTGGTGGGCGCCTGCTGGCGGGGAGGCAAACTGCGTCATTTCCTTTGGCCGCGCCCAATCAAGCTGGTTCGGCAGGTTTTGCGCCGAGGGTCGTACGCCCAAGCCCGCGACGCGGTCTGGGAGTTCGTCGTTCACCTGCGGTTGCCCTATTATTTCTGGCTCGGTTTGCGGGGCTTCGCGGGCGGCCTGCTCTGGCTGTTCTTGCCGGTGTCGATGCTGGCTTTGGGTCGGCAGGCGCCGGCGATTGGTTTTCTGGGGGCGCTGGCGTTGATCGTGGTGCTCGTCTATTTGCCGTTCGTTCAAACGCGGTTCGCGGCCGAAAATCGATTTCGGGCGATGTTCGAAGTGGGCGGCGCCCGCCGCGCGTTCCGGCGGGCACCCGTCGCCTTTCTCCTGGCGCTATTCATCACGCTCTTGTTCGCTTTGCCGCTTTATTTGCTCAAGATCGAGATCATCCCGCGTGAGGCGGCCTGGCTGCCGAGCCTGGTATTCGTCGTGTTCATCTTCCCGGCAAGGCTGTTTACCGGTTGGGCGTACGGCTACGCGGCGCACCGGCCGCGCAATCGCAACTGGTTCCTGCGGCAGTCGGCGCGGCTGATGATGGTGCCGGTGGCCGCGTTCTACGTGTTGATCGTGTTCTTCACGCAGTACACGTCGTGGCACGGAATCGCCAGCCTCTACGAGCAGCACGCGTTCCTGGTGCCGGTGCCGTTCTTAGGGCTGTAACGCCGCGTTGCCAGAGGTGGAATGGTTGAACGAGACGTCGGATGAAGAACTCGTTCTTGTCGGCTTTTTCGGCGTCGTGTGAAGCCGCGATTCGCCGTTAGGACGTCGTTTAGCCAGCCGCTAGCGCCGTGTTGGCTGTCGGTGGCAGGATGCCTTCTTGTTTGGACCGTCCAGCGGAACGTTCTTCTACGGTTTTTTTCCTGTCGCTTCCGCCGGCGCGCATTGCGCCTTGCGGTATGCGTCGCACAAGTCGCCCACCGTGCGCATGCCGGTGATCGGCGACTGGCAGGAGAACGGGTCCGTGCCAAGGTCGATCTCCAGGATCGCGATGATCCTCGCGAAATCGAGTGATGCCAGGCCCAGTTCGCCCGTCAATCGTTGGCCGTTGTCGATCTTCGATATCGCCGGAGATCGCTGCTGGCAAACGCGCAGCACCACTTCATGCACCTTCTCTTCGATATGGTCCATTGGTTCCTCGAAAATTGCAAACATTCGTTCAACAAGTTAGTCCACCATCGACTACGAGGGTTTGGCCCGTGATGAAACTGGCTTCCGTCGATGTCAAAAAGCGGATGACGGCCACGACGTCTTGCGACGTTGCAAGCCGCCCAAGGGGAGTACGGCGGACGATTCGCTGGCGTTGCTCTTCGGTGAGCGAGCTCACCATGTCGCTGTCGAAATACCCGGGCGCAACGGAATTCACTCGAATTCCCTGGGGCCCAAGTTCCCGCGCCAGGCTGCGTGTCAAGCCGTCGAGTGCCGCCTTGGTGGCGCTGTAGATCGAGACCCCGGAATGGCCGCGCAGCGCGTTCACTGAAGAGACATTGACGATACTCCCCTGTTCCCGCGCGAGCATCACGCGCGCGCAGGCATGAATCAAATGGACGGCCCCTTCCAGATTGACCGCGATCGCGCGATGGATTTCCTCGGGGCGCATCAGCGTCAACACGCCATCGGCCCCGGTTGCCGCGTTATTGACCAGGACGTCAATCCTGCCATGACGTCGAACGGTGGCGAGCACGAACTTCTTGACACTTTCGTAGTCGGCGCCATCGAGCCGTTCCCAGAAAAATGAGGCCGCGTTGGCCTGGTCTTGCCTCAAACTCTCGATGAACTGCGTCGGCTCGCGGCTGAAGGTCGCCACGACATGGCCGCGCGCGAGAAAGTCGGCGACCAGGGCTTGCCCCAGGCCGCGGCTACCGCCGCTGATGACGACCACTGGTTGGCTACCGTTTTCCATCGCACTCACGTCCGGTCGCAGGGGCCTAGGTCGGACATCCGAGAATCGCTTCGCATCTTTTTGAAGCGCGCCGTGTGGCGTTCTCCGTCGTCGATGACCAGCAGCACTGGAATTTTATATGGCTGCAGCCGACCTTCGCAGAACGCGCGCATTCGCTGCTCCAACAGAAGCGGATCCTCGGGATGACGCAAGCGGACCGTCGCCACCACGACGTTGCCAGTCACGGGGCTCCGCTTGCCGTATGCCGTCGCATCGAGAATGTTCTCCATTTTAAGCAGTATGCTTTCCACCTCGGCGGGATAGACCTTTTCGCCGCCGACGTTGATCGCTTCGGACGCCCGACCCAAAATGTGAAGGTAGTCTCCCTGGACCTCGACGGCGTCGCCCGTATTAAGCCAGCCTTCGGCATCGAACGGCGATGGAGCATTCAGGTAGCCCAGCATCGCCGAGCGGGCCCTGATCCAAAGCGTTCCGCCGACGATTCTGGTTTCATAGCCGTCGCCGCCGACGCGAAGCCAAAGACTTTGCGAATCTTTCGAGGCCGTGGGGAGAATTCCCAGCTCCGACAAACCGTAGGTCTGCTTGAAGCGAACCTTGGGGAAAACCTGGTTCAGGGCTTCAAGCGTGCTCTGGGGCATCGGCTCTGTGCCGTAGGTGATCAATTCCAGCGAGGAGAGGTCGTGTTCCCGGTACGCTTCGGAAACGAGGAGCATATTCAAGAAGGTGGGCGTCGTCGGCAGAAGCTGGACCCGATGGCGCTCGATGGCACGGGCAACGGCCCGCGGGGTGCGCTCCCGCGATGGGACCAGAGTGCCGCCGTCGCACAGCACATGAAACAGAGTGTTGAACCCGCCGATGTGGTCCAATTCCATGAAGACCAGCGTGCGGAAGGGGGGGCGCCGCTTGCCGAACTTCTCCAGCAGCCGTTGGACGTCGAGCAAGACCGCCTTGCCTTCGCCGGTCGAGCCGGAGGTAAACAGGAGCAGGCCCGGCGCCCCGGTTTCCCGTAATTGTCGTAAGAGGGGATGCGCACCACCCGTCGCATCGAGGGGTCGCCAAGTGCAGGAGTCATCGCCGGCAAACGCAATCACGCCGCTGGCCTGCGCGATATCGAGGAGCTTCGCGTCGACTTCAGACACCGCCGGACTGACAGGGACGATCACATTGCGGTTCAGGATGAGTGCCAACAAGGCACCGCAGACGCCGGGCGAATAGCCGCCATGCAGAACCACGCACTCGCCCTGCTGAATCTTCCAATCCGCAAGCCGGTCGCGCCATGCGTTTACCGCGTCGAGCAATTCCTGGTAGCTGTGCTCAGTCTCGTTCCAGACCAGGGCGGGCTGGCCGGCAAACTCGCCGAGCCTTTCCAACAGCCAGTGCGGCATCGTTTGCAGTCCTTCACTGCCGTCAGGGAAACCGCATTTTACATTCAAAGTGGGCATTTTCAATCCTAGTACGGGATTTGGACACTTGTGCCTGGGTGTCGTTACTTTCGGCACAATCCGCAAGGAAGATTCCAGGCCATGACGATAAACCAGGAATCGCTTGAAACGCCGAATGCACGCGGCGGACGCTATTGGACGTGAAAACTGGCGAAACGAGCAACAGAGCGATTCCGACGTGCCCGAAGTCGATCGACTCGCGGCCCCATGCATCGCAACCGGACCTAATGAAACCGACGGCGATCCTTCAATTCAGGGTGCAGCTTCGCAAGGACCGGCCCCAGCACTTCGGCCTGAAAACGATTCGTGAAGACTTCCGCACCGTGCGCCAGCACATGGTGGCCGTCGGCGAAGTCAACATCGTCGACCCAACGGCGGGTGTCGACTAGATCCGCGTGCTCCTCGCGGCATAACTCAGCCAGAAACTGCTCTAAACGCTCGTCGGCCTCCGGCGGATAGAGTGCCCGAAACGGTGCTCCCTCGGGCATCAACAGCAACGTCACCTCGATTCCTTCGATCCGGCAAATTGCGAGTAGTTCGAACAAGGCCCGTGAAATTTGGGGCGAGACCTCGAAGTGGGTCATAGCGCCCGCGTACTGATCGTAGGTCATGGTGGTTAATTCGCCGCGACGTTCGTCGTCGATGGCTTGGATTCGAGGCTGCCAACCGCAGTCGTCCATTAGATGATCGTATGCCTCGCAATCGGCGTCTTGGGAGTCCAGGCCGATCGCCAGCTCGCGCTTCAACGCGGCGCCGCGGCGATGAATCCCCAGGCACTGCGCGAGCCACCATTTCCAGATGAGCCGCCGGGGGTGCTCGTAGTATGGCCAGAGCCGGGCGACCTCGCGCAATGAGAGCCGCGAGCTTTCCAGCATGTGCTCTTCGAGAGGGTCGCCCCGCTGCCAGCTCAGCATGGGTGGCATGATCTCGAGGAAGAGTCGGTCTGGATGAATGCCCTTTTCGAGCAAGCGCCGCACGCAGGTCAGTTGCATCAATGGGCCAGTGGCAGGCATTCCAAAATTGAATACCAAGGCCTTGCTGTGTTCGACCTTTCCGCCGACAACCACGCCGCTTTCCATCGTGGCACTGAGTCTGCCGGCTTGCAGTGCCAGTTGAGTTCGCGAACTGCCCAGCACCAGCAACAGCGGTGCATCGGGTGTCTTCCGCACATGGTCGACCAGACGTGATTCCCGTACAGCGAATTCCGGATCGCGGACACCGGGCAGCCACTGATCAACGGCAACCGCCAGACCGAACTGTAAGACCAGCAATGCAACGAGCGACCATAGCAGGACCGCACGCGCGCGGCGCGAAATCGCTTGGCACGACAAGCGCCGCGAGTGAGAGGCCGGCGAACGGAGCCATGGTTTCACGATCTTCACAGTTTCACAAGCTTCACTGCCGCGGCTGGCGCAACCGCGTTTCCAGGGCCTGCCGCACGCGTCGCAGCTCTTCGCGAAGCTGCTCGATGTCATTGGAGAGTTCGATCTCGATTTCGCTTTGTAGGGGCACCATGTGACGCAATTCGGCCGGTTTCGGGCCAGGGTCGCTCCGCTTGCCTCGTGGCGCAATGGCGCCAACGGCCGCGCGCGCGTCTCTTCGCAGCTTGTCGGCCAGGGAGCGGATTTCGTCGGCCCGTTCGAAGAGATCCTGTTCTTCCAGGTAGTTGGCCGCCTCGTCAAGCTTGCCGCTTGCGCCGCGCAATGCGTCGATTCGAAAACGTTGTTCGACCTCCATGCCCGAGGATATCGGCAGCGGCGCCTCGGACGATTTCCGCTCGCTCTCGTCTACCTCCTCATCCTGTCCCTGTTCGGCTTCCAGGGCGCGAATCAGCTTGACGAGCATGTCCGGTGAATCGGCGAATTCAGTCCCGTCCAAAGCGCCATCGCCAAGACGTTCCTTCAATTCCAAGATCACCTGTGCCGGCTCGCCGGGCCGAAGCTTCTCCTGAGTCTTCAGGCGGTGCTTCGTCGCTGGACGGTCCTCGTCTCCATTGCGGGTTAACAGCTCCTTGAGATAGTTTGCCAGCGCTTTTGGTTCGATCGCATCGGCAGGCTGCGTGTCGAGAACATTAACATTGGGGGTTTCCAACGAGTCTTGGCGGTGTGGTGTGCCGCACCAAGGGCACACATTCTTCGGCCCGCTCAACACCTTGGGCTTCGCAGGTGCTGTTTCGCCGGCACCCCGCCAGGCGTCCGCCGGAAACTGGCTCGCAGGCGGCACACCGCCGATGTCCGTGGGTCTTTGGGCCAAGGCTCGATGCGTGGTGAATAGAAAACCGGCCAGGGCTAGAATCGAAACCTGGTGCCAATTGCGGTAACGAGACATTGCGACCACCTCCTTGTGAGCGATCCTCGAACGGCGGATTTCGCCTTGGATTCAATTTACGTCGCGGCCGACCGCCGTTGTCGGTCCGGTGCCAAAGTCGCGGCCATTATAGGCCACGCCATGCGTTTCCTCAAAGCTCAGAAACGTGTGCTAGCACTCTCGCAACTCATGGAGCGGTTTCCTTCGAAAGCCGGAACTACGAGGCAAACCGCAACAAGGCGTATTTCTTCTTCCCGGTGCGCAGCACCAGCACCGTTTCACTTGCCAGGTCCTTAGCCGTGAGCCTCGTCTCGATGCCAGTCACGCGGCGGTTGTTGACATAGGCGCCACCTTGCTCGATCGTGCGCCGCGCCTCGCCATTGCTTTTGGCAAGGCCGACTTTGACCAGGGCGTCGATGATCCCCAGTCCCTCGCCACCCAACGTATCGCGTGCAAGCCCCTGACTTGGAACATCGGAGAAGATTTCTCCCAGCTCTCGGTCGGAGAGGTCTCCGATCTCGGCGCCAAATAGGATCTCGGTTGCGCGGCGAGCTTTGGCTAAACCCTCGGCGCCGTGGACCAGGCTTGCCAATTCGTCGGCCAGGCGCCGCTGGCTCTCGCGGCGCGCCGGATCGCTCTGGCGGGCCTCGTCGAGCGTCTCGATTTCCTCCCGCGATAAATCGGTGAAGTAGCGCAGGCACTTGCCGGCATCAGCGTCGTCGACGTTGATCCAGTATTGATAGAATTGGTAGGGGCTCGTCCGCTCGGCGGAAAGCCACAGCGCGCCCGACTCCGTCTTGCCCATCTTTGAGCCATCGCTCTTGGTCAATAGCGGGCAGGTCATGCCGTAAAGCTGCGCGCTTTGCATTCGCCGCGCGAGGTCGATGCCGGCGGTGATGTTTCCCCACTGATCGCTGCCGCCGACTTGCAACTCGCAACCGTGGTGCCGGTGCAAGTGCGCGAAGTCGTAGGCCTGCAGCAGCATATAGCTGAATTCGGTGAAGCTCAGCCCGCCGTCCGCCCGTTCCAGCCGGTTCTTGACCGAGTCTTTGGCTAACATCACGTTGACGGGGAAGTTCTTGCCGACGTCGCGGAGAAAATCGAGGAAGCTGAATTGGCTCATCCAGTCGTAGTTGTTCACCAATTGCGCCGCGCCGGCTCCACGGTCAAAGTCCAAGATCCGCCGCATCTGGGCTTCGATCTTGGTGACGTTGGCCCTCAATTCGTCGAGCGCAAGCAGCTTGCGCTCTTCGCTCTTTCCGCTGGGATCGCCGATCATGCCTGTGGCGCCACCCACCAGCGCGATGGGGCGATGGCCGGCTCGCTGGAAACGGCGCAGGATCATCAACGCCACCAGGTGGCCCACATGAAGGCTATCCGCCGTGGGATCGAAGCCCGCGTAAAGCGTCCGGCCACGTTCCGCCAACCAGCCCGGCAGCTTTTGGTCGTCGGTCGTCTGGTGGATCAGGCCGCGCCAGGTCAATTCGGAGAAGATGTTGGAAGAAGATGTCATTGGTCAGTTGTCATTGGTCAAGTGACTTTACCGCCACATGTCGTCATCGGCGAAGGGGTGGGCCGGGCCGGCGAACTTGGGCTTGGGGAGCGCCTTCAAGGCTTGTTCGGCCAGTCGCAGATCTTCATGGGTAGTGATCTTGATATTGATCGACGAGCCATGCACGACGCTCACCGTGTGGCCGATTCGCTCAACCAGTTGGGCGTCGTCCGTGGCGACGAAACCGTCGCGCCTGGCGTAGGCGTCGAGCAATAATTGCCGGCGGAAAACCTGGGGCGTTTGCGCTTCCCAGAGCCCCTCTCTTGGGACGGTCTCCTGAATCGCGTGGTTCGCTCCGACCCGTTTAAGCGTTGCGGAAACCGGCAAAGCCAAAATCGCCGCTCCGCTCCGCTCGGCCGCCTCGAAAACTTTGGTAATCCACTCATCCACCAGACAGGGGCGGGCAGCGTCGTGGACCGCCACGAAGTCGATATCGGGTTTGACCCTCGCCAACCCTCGCTCGATCGAATCGGCCCGCTCCTTCCCACCTTCGACCACGTCGATCCCCAGGATCATCACGTTGGAGGCGAATTTGAAATCGAATTCCTCGCGGTCCTCGGCCGCGATGATCAGGATCAACTGCTTGACATCGTCGCGATGCAGGAACCTTTCGGCTGAATGCATCCAGACGGCGCGGTTCGCCAGCGGGGCGAATGGCTTTTTGTAGTGCTTGTCCTTGAACCGGCTGCTAGCACCGGCGGCCGGCATGATGACGGCGAATTTGGCCACGGCGGGGGCTCCTGCGTGGGGTCGACCTCGAACCAGCCAATTGTCGGTTATCGCGCCAGGTCGTCAAGGCGCGCCGCACCTCACGCGGCGTGAATGCTAGCACCGCCATGCTAGCAAACTGTTGACGCAGAAGCGAAAACACATACGATGTGCCCCGTCGAGAATCGTGTTTCTCGGCCGCGCGTGGTTCCGAATGTTCGGCCTCCGCGCCGCAAGGAGTCGATTCACACCACCATTGGATTGGGAGGGAACCCATGGCCACCCGCATTCCGCTGCGTTCCGCCGATGAGCGCGCCAAGGATTTGAGCGAAAGACTGGAAATGAGCACTGCCGAAATCGGCCTCACGGTCCGTACCACGAACTGTCTCGAGGAACGCGGCATCTTCACGGTCAGCGATCTGTTGAACTGCACTCGCGACGACCTGTTGAGCATTTCCAACTTTGGCGAGAAGACCCTCGACGAAGTCTACAAAGCGCTGGAAGGGATCGGCTTTTACCGCTCGCATCGGCGCGAAACGGCCGACGTCGGGTAGGCCTTCCAGCCTGAATATACTTCGCGCGGTCGTGAGTGAAACATTCACTGCGGCCGGGGCATCGCTGACGCTCTGCCACCACATTCACGTGGCAGAATCTCACATTGATGTACGCGTGAAGCAACGATCGAGAACAATCTCGACCGCGTGTCATTTCGAAAAATCGAACGCGCGCAGTCCCGATCGGCTGCGTACGTAGACCCGCGGGCCGACCACGGCCGGCGACGTCCAGGTGGCGTCGTCGGCCAGCCGGCTGCGGCCGAGAGGGCGGTACTTCTCTGGCGTGGCGGATAGGACCAAGAGTTCGCCGTGTTCGTTCAAACCCAACAACCGCGTGCCGGCCAGCACGGGGGTCGAGTAATAGCCGTGGTTGCCTTCGATCCAGATGGTCTTGCCGTTGGCCAAACTGACGCAGGCGAACTCACCGCCGTTGTTCATGCCGTAGACGCAGCCGTCGCGAATGACCATTGACGACAGGTAACTCGTCAAATCGCGGTTTTCCCAGGCGACCTTCGCGCTCCAGCGGTCGCCCGACCGAGCGACGGCGAGCGCCGTCAGCGGCTTGCCGTCGCCGCTTACCACCACTTGGGTGCCGCTCACGACCGGCGTGCCAATGCTCTCGTCGTATTGAATCTGAAAAGGATGACCCCAGAGCCGCCGGCCGTCGTCGACAGACAGGCCGACCACCTCCGGCCCAGTCATCACGACCACCTGTTCTTGCTCCTCGATCGTGGCGACGATCGGCGACGAGTAGGAAACATGGTCGTGAAGCGACTTCCAGGCGACCTGCCCGGTGGCGGCGTCAAACGCCATCAGCGTACCGCCGCGCTGTCCGCCGACGGAACAGATCAAGCGGTTGCCAGACCATGTGGGTGAGCCCGTATAGCCAAACAACGGCACGGGCGCGCCTTCGCCGTCGCCGATGGGCACGATCACGTTTTCGGTCCCATTGACGTAAGCACGGCCGTCGGCGAGCGGCTGCCGGGCCCCGAATTCGGCCGGCAGATGAAGATGCCATACGATTCGGCCATCGCGAACGTCGAGCGCTTGCAACCAGCCGGCGATTCCCAACGTGTAGACCAGTCCGCTTCGAACCAGCGGCGTCGCCTTGGGACCATTCCCGTGTCGGCGACCGACTTCGTGAGGGTCGAAGTCGACCGGGTTGGTTTGGACCCACAATTTCTGCCCGGTGTCGGCGTCGAAGGCCCACACGCGTTCGAGCTTACCGGCGCGGTCGGTGATAAACACCCGCGAGTCGACCACGACTGGCGACGACCAACCGTCTCCGAGCCTGGCCAGCCAAAGAGGCGTTGGGGCGTTTGCGGGCCACGCTTCCGGAAGCTGCGTCGTCTCGGCAATTCCTTGGCCAGTCGGCCCGCGCCAGTTGGGCCAGCATTCGGACGCCTTGGTGCGGCCGCTGACCCGAAGTGCGGGCGGCTCAGCCAACGATGGGCCATACGCGCCGAAAGCGAGTATTCCACAAGCGAGTCCACTTGACATCCAGGCGAGGAGACGATTCATGACAGGTGTCCGCGGTTGGGAAATCCTCCGTAACTGTTCGGAATTATAGCGGTAGGTTTCCAATCTGCCAGAAGACGATAATATGGCAGCTTGGAGACGTACCCTCGCGTCACGGAGTGTCTGCATTGCCTCGGTCCCTCGTCCGGTATTACGGCAAGAAGCGCGGTGACCGCCGCACCGGCTCGCGCAAGCTAGGCAACCTGGGTTCCGGCTGCTTCTTCGGGTCGTGTTTTTTGACCGGCTGCGCGGCCCTGGCGGTGATCCTGGTCAACTTCACGGTTCCCGAATTGCGAGTTAACCGCGACTTCATCGAACAAACGTGCGTGGTTGTCGGCCACCACTTTGACATTAAGAAGCACCGCGACGGCCCGCAATACGCCCCGCGCTTTCGTGTACGGTTTCAAGCCGAAGGTCGCGACGTCGACTCCGAAGCCTGGTACGACGTGACCGACGTCCATACCCACGACCAGGCGCGCAGCGAAGCGCTTTTGCGGCAGTTTCCCATCGGTCAAACGTGTCGCTGTTGGCACGACCCGCGCAACCCCGGACGTGTCGTGCTTTCGCGAGGTTACACGTGGTTCGCCTGGCTGGCGCTATTGTTCCCAGCACCGTTCCTGGCCTTGGGTGGCGCAGGCTTATTCTACTTTGTCTGGAACTGGAACAAGTCGGCCGAACGCCGCGCCGTCGAGCAACAGCGCGCCGCGAGGCACGATCCGTTCGACGAGGCAGCCGGCGTCGAACCGAAGTTTCCGTACGTGCCCGGCGATGCCAGCCTCGCCGACAGTCGAGGCACCACCCTTGCTTTTCGATTGCCCAGTGAGCGCGCGGGTTGGCAACTACCGGCCTTGCTGGCGGGCTCCGTCGTCTGGAACGGCGTCGTGGCCGTGTTTGTCACCATGGCGGTCCAAGGACATATGGCGGGCGAGCCGGACTGGCTTCAGACGTTCTTCCTGGCACCGCTGGTGTTCGTTGGCCTTGGGCTGATCGTGATGCTGGTGCGGACGGCGTTGATCGGTACGGGCATTGGCCCGACGATCGCGGAAATCTCCGAACACCCACTGTTACCGGGTGGAAGTTACCAGGTGTTTGTATATCAACCAGGCCGGCTGTCGGTGAAACTGTTGCGGATTCTGCTGGTTTGCGAGGAGCAAGCTACTTATCGACAGGGAACCAATACGCGCACCGCCACGGAACGCGTCTTCGAGCGAGAAGTTTTCCGCCGGGGAGAATTCGAGATACACCCCGAGAGGCCGTTCGAAGCGCAACTTCCCCTTGAAATCCCATCCGCAGCCATGCACTCGTTCCGTTCCGATCATAATCAGGTCCACTGGAAGCTGGTCGTGACCGGCGAAGCGGTTGATCGTAAGGACTTCGATCGCAGCTTCACGTTGCACGTGTATCCGAGCCAGCTCGAAAGCGACGCCGCATGAAGGAAATCCACTTGCCCGATGCGGTACTGAGCCTGTACCTCGACGGCAACCGCCGTGCCTACCAGCCCGGCGATACGCTGTCAGGCGCCTACCATGTCGAGGGGCTGAATCCGGACGAGCCGTGGAAAGTGGAAATCTCGGTCGTTTGGTTTACCGAAGGCCAGGGCGATGAGGACCTAGCGGTACATTATTTCGAACGGTTCAACATTGCCGAACGACCGGAGATCGACCTTCGCCGTCCGCAGCGCTTCAGCGCGGTGTTACCCTCCAGCCCGCTCAGCTACCAAGGATTGATCGTCAAGATCCATTGGTGCGCGCGATTGCGTGTTTATCTGCCTCGGGGGAAAGAGCTGTTTCGTGAGGTACCGTTCCAACTCGGCTCCGTGCCGGCTGCGCGGAGCCTGGTAGCAATGAAAACGACTGAGACAGTGCCAGAGACGGACGAACGTTCCCACGCAGAGCGAAGGAATGGACCACAATTCCGAACCCCGAACCCCTAACCCCTCCTTCCGTGACCCCCGCCACTCACGAGCCCGGACACAACCCCTTCGCCACGCGCTACGTCCGTCCGGGCGCGGTGCAATACCTTTTTCCGTCGGATTGCAACGCCGAGCGACTGGTCGAGCGTCTGCGAGTCAACGGTTGGTGGGGCCAAATCGTCGGGGCGCACGGAAGCGGCAAATCGTCTCTATTGGCGGCACTATCACCCGCTCTGAATGCCGAGCGATGTGTCATCTCGCTGACTTTGCACGATGGTGAACGGCGCCTTGACTCGGGCTGGCGCCATCGGAAGCCGCTGGATGCCCACTCGCTGGTCGTGGTCGACGGCTATGAACAACTCAGCCGATGGAACAAGTTCCGTCTCAAATGGATTTGCCGCCGGCGCAGCGCCGGTTTGCTTGTCACGGCCCATGCCAACGTCGGCCTGCCGACCTTGTTCGAAACCGCGACTGACGTACCAACCGCCCAACGAATCGTCACCGGCCTATTGATGCCGGGTGATCAAACGATCGGACTCGGCGACATCGCCCAGGCTTGGAAGGCGCGAGCGGGCAATCTGCGCGAGGCGCTCTTCGATCTGTATGATCTTTATGAGCAGCGCCGTGGAACCGGTAGCAATGACAGCACTTCCTGAGCCAGGTCTTGGAGATTGCCGACGTCGATCGCCGAGCCAGTGCGGTCGTCGTGCATATCGCACTGGCGGTGAAGGCTGCAAAAGAGTAAACTGCGCCTTGTGAGCTTGTTCTTGCCGCGGTGGAATGCGCAAGCAAGATCCGTCGCTGCATTTCGCTCGGCGACTTAATGGAAGTATGTCACGCCAAAAAGTGAAGGGGCGTCCCTCCATGCTGACATCATCGTTTGAAAGGATTCTGCAACAGCGATATGCTCACTCTAGTGACAGGGGCCACGGGGCTGCTCGGCAATAACGTTGTCCGCCTCTTGCTCGAGCGCGGCGAGTCCGTGCGTGTGCTCGCGCGCGAAGGTTCTGATCGTCGCCCGCTCGAGGCACTCGACGTCGAACCGGTTCAGGGCGATGTCCGCGATCAGGAATCGATGCGCCAGGCCTGCCGTGATGTGTCGCGCGTGGTGCACGCCGCGGCCGAAGTGCATATTGGATGGTCGGGATTGAAACGACAGCGTGCGATCAATGTCGAAGGAACGCGGAACGTCGCCGTGGCTGCACGCGAGGCGGGAGCGAGGATGGTCCACGTTTCGACGGTTGATACCATGGGCTATGGCACTCGAGCCAAACCGGCCGATGAGAATACCCCTCAGGGCGGGCATGTCGCCTGTCCCTATGTGGTCACCAAGCGTGAGGCGGAAAAAGCGGTGATGGAACAGGTCGACCTGGGGCTCGACGCAGTGGTCGTCAATCCTGCCTACATGCTGGGCCCATGGGACTGGAAGCCATCAAGCGGACGGATGCTGCTGGCTGTGGCGCGCGGCAGGGGCCTGTTGGCGCCGCCGGGCGGTAACGACTTCTGCGACGTGCGCGACGTGGCGGCCGGCATCCTCGCGGCGGCCGAGCGCGGCGAGCGCGGCCAACGGTACATTTTGGGTGGCGAGCCGCTTTCATATCTCGAAGCCTGGCGAATGTTCGCAGACGTCAGCGGCGCTCGGCCGCCGCGACGCGTGGTGGGCCGTCGATTGTTGCGAGTGGCCGGCATCATCGGCGGACTCTGGGGCCGGATCACGCGACACGAGCCCGACATCAACACCGCGGCCACCGCGATGTCGATGATGGAGCACCATTTCCACAGCGACCGAGCCGCCGCGGAGTTGGGCTATTCGCCCCGGCCGGCGCGCGAGGCCGCCGAGGCCGCGTGGGACTGGTTTCGCCGCTTTCAACCCGTATAGTAACGGAATTCGTGCAAGTTCCGGCTCGCATCCGATGATTCGGAATTCTACTGGATTCCGTTGCGCCTTGCTCGAAACGTGGGGTCGAATTGCTAGGGTGGCACGCAGATGACGCCGCGCATCTCGCTCACGATGATCGGCCGCGATGCCGAGGCATCACTCGCCCGTGCGCTGGCCACGACGGCAGACCTGGTGGACGAAATCGTGTTCGTCGACACCGGCTCGACCGACCGCACGTGCGAGCTGGCAGCCGCCGCTTGCGATCGGCACGGCCGGCCGGTACGATTGTTCGCATTTTCCTGGTGCGACGATTTTTCCGCGGCGCGCAACGAGAGTCTACGGCACGCGACAGGCGAATGGGTTTTCTGGATGGACTGCGACGATTGGCTCGCCGAGCCTGACCGGCAGGCCCTAGCGCGGCTTTTCGCCGGATTGGACGACGAGCATGTCGTCTACCAGATGCTGCACACCAGCCCCGCCGCCTCCGATGGAGGGCATCCCGCTTCGACGGCATTTCAGGACCGCTTGTTCCGCAATCTGCCCGAGGTCCGTTGGCAAGGCCGCGTTCACGAGCAGATCGTGCCCGCCGTAGTGCGCAGCGGCGGTGCGGTCCGCACCACATCAATCGCCATCCAGCACACGGGCTACGACGACGCGGCTGAGCGGCGGCGCAAGGTCGATCGCAATTTGCGGCTTTTGGAGTTGGAAAACGCGGAGCGTCCGGACAACGGACACACTCTGTTTTACCTGGGGATGACCTGTGGCATGGCGGGGCGGCCGGCCGCGGCGATCGGCTACTTGGAACACAGCCTCGTTATCCTTTCCCCGCGGTCCAGGCTTCGGCCGCGGCTTTACCTGTTGCTCGCCGATTGTTACCGATTGGCGGGCGATATCGAGCGAGCGCTCGCCGCCTGCCGAGAAGGGCTGGCCATGTTTCCCGGCGACCCGGACCTGGCGCGCTTACAGTACGATTTGTGCGGGGCTTGAGCGAGAGTTCCGGTTCGATGTCACTTGTCGGCCGGCGGGACTACATTTTTTCGACCACGTCGATTCCCAGCAGCGAAAGCCCCAGTTTCAACGTCCGCGCCGTCAAGTCGCACAGTACCAGCCGACTATCGCGAATGGCCGGCGTTTCGGCCCTGAGAACTGGGCACTGTTCCCAGAATGTCGAATAGGCGCTCGCCAAATCGAACAAGTACGTCGTCAGTTGGTTGGGCCGGTAATCGACGACGGTGAATTCCAGCGCCTCGGAGAACCGCAGGATACTCAAGGCGAGCGCGCGTTCGGCCGGCAGGTCGAGACGGATCACGGGGTGGGAGGCGCGCAGCTGATCGAGATCGATGCCGCCCTTGCGAAATACACTGCGGACGCGCGCATAAGCGTATTGCATGTATGTGGCTGTGTTGCCGTTCATGGCAACCATCTTGTCGTAACTGAACACGTAATCGCTGCCACGGTTCTGTGAAAGGTCCGCGTACTTGATGGCCGAGATCCCCACGACTTCGGCGACTTGCCGCCGAGCCTCGGCCGATAGCTCCGGCCCCGTCTTCTGGTCGTCGTCGTTGGCAGCCACCACCTGTCCGGCCCGTGCGACCGCCTCATCGAGTAGGCCCATCAGCCCCACCGTGTCGCCCGACCGGGTCTTATAAGGTTTGCCGTCTTCCCCCAACACCGTGCCGAAACTGATGTGCTCGAATTCGACGTTGTCGTAGCCCCATTTGCGCGCCGCGGCGAACAACAACTTGAAATGATCGCTCTGTCGACTATCGACGACATAGAGCATCGCGTCGGGCCGCCAGGTCTCCATCCGGTACTGGATCGTCGCCAGATCGCTCGTGGCGTAGAGGTACGCGCCGTCGCGCTTCTGCACGATCATTGGTACGGGATTGTCGTCGAAAAAGACGCATACGGCGCCGTCGCTCTCGCGGGCAATTCTCCGCCGCCGGAGGTCGTCGACAACAGCGGCCAACCGATCGTGATAGAAACTCTCACCCAGCGTTTGGTCAAACCTGACGCCTAGCCGGTCGTAAACTTGCTGAATCGCGGCCAGGCAGGGAGGCATGAATTCCCGCCACAACCGCAGATTCTCGGGATCGCCGGCGTGGAGCTTTGCCGTTTCGGCCAACACGGCCGAAGCGATGTCAGCGTGTTGACGGGCCAATTCCGCCAACTTGGGGTCGCGCTCAACTGCGGACAATTTGACCTGCAATTGATTCAACTCTTCCCGTGACTGGTCGAGCGTCTGCTGCGCCTTCTTGCGGTCTTGGGCTGCCTTCTTATTTGCTTTGGCGTCGCCGCCTGGCTCAGTGGCGAAGCGATTGAGGACCACTTCCGCCATCGCCGCCTTTTCGCGGAGTCTCGGCAATTCGACCAGGCCAGTATGGTAGTCGACCAGGCGGTTTACCTGCTTATAGAGCCGCGCCAACTCGTCGACCGGCCGCTCGCGATAGGCTTCCTCGTCGCGAAAGTGGCGAAAGCCGTAGATGATCATACCAAACTGTGTGCCCCAATCGCCCAGATGATTGTCGCCGATCACCCGGTGGCCGAGGAACTTGAGCGTGCGATAGAGGCAGTCGCCAATGACCGTCGAGCGGATGTGCCCAACGTGCATCGGCTTGGCCACGTTGGGGGCCGAAAAGTCGATGACGTATGTCCGTGGCTGAGCCACCACTTCGACGCCCAGCCGCGGGTCGTCAACAGCCACCTGGAGCCGCGCGGTCAGCCAGTCTTCGTTGAGCCGCAAGTTGATGAAGCCCGGCCCGGCGATTTCGGCGGGCAAACAAAGTTCGCCAAGCGAGAGCTTCGCGACGAGTTGCATGGCGACGTCGCGCGGGGGGCGGCCCAGCCGCTTGCCTAGCGGCATCGCGCAGTTGGCCTGATAATCGCCGAATTTCGTGTCCTGGCTAGGGCGCACCTGGTCGGCCAATTCGGCGATTTCCGGCGGCGAAAGGCCCACTTCCGCCGTCACCTCGGCAAGGGCGGCTAGAAACCGCCGCCGGAGCTCGGAAAGGACGTTCATTGGTACTCCGTGGGGCAGGTTTCGAAGGGCCCGATCAGGTTTCCATGGCCCCTTGAAAACCTGCAACACTTCTACCCGCCGGCCACAGGCAAATCGACAGGTACACGACCGGCGTCACACCAAAGTTGCTCCAGGTCGTAGTACCTGCGCGCTTCCTCGTCGAACAGGTGGATCACGACGTCGCCGTAGTCGAGCAGAATCCAACGACTGTCTTGATAGCCCTCGACTCCCAGGCGATGATCGCCCAAATCATCTTCAAGTTTGTGGTCGATCTCCTCGCTCATTGCGTGCAGTTGGCGGCGGCTCGTGCCGGTGGCGACTACGAAATAATCAAAGACCGCGGTCAACTCCCGCATGTCGAGAACCATGATGTCCCGACCTCGGTTTTCGGCGGCACAGCGCGCGGCCGCGAGCGCGAGTTCGAGAGAACGACCGGATTGTGACGCGAGCGAATGTTGGCCGATGCTGGAAATCGCCACAAGTGTCCTTTCGTGCAAAGGAATCGGGGCCCCAAGTTCATTGTACATCGGAAGGACGGTCGTGCCACCCTCCGGGTTCGCTGATACCGATCAAGGGGTTGGCGAGAGGGGGGGCAGCACATGGCCCTGTTGCTCATTCCTGCTATAATCGCCGGACGAGAACCTGTCGGGACTCACCCGCTCTGGAACACCATATATCGAGAATGACTGGATCAGCACGCTATGAGTACCTGGGCCGAAGAAGGGCGTAAAGCGCCTGATTTCACGCTGACCGCCCATGACGGCGAAAAGGTCAAACTCAAGGACCTCCGAGGCCGGCCGGTGGTGCTCTATTTCTATCCCCGCGACGACACGCCCGGCTGCACCCGCGAGGCTTGCGCCTTCCGCGACCGCCAGGACGAACTCGCCAAGCTGGGGGCCAAGGTGTTTGGAGTGAGCACCGACGACGAGGCGAGCCACGTGAAATTCCGCGACAAGTTCCAGCTCAATTTCCCCCTTTTGGCCGACGTCGAGCATAAGGTGGCCGAGAAGTACGGCGCCTGGCAGGAAAAGAACATGTACGGCAAGAAGTCGTGGGGCATCCAACGCTCGACATTTTTGATCGATTCCGAGGGAGTTGTCCGCAAGGTCTGGAAGCGGGTTCAAGTCGACGGCCACGACGAACAAGTCCTCGCCGCGCTGCGGGCCCTTTGAGGCCCCCCTTCTGAGACACTGCCGCGCATGGAAACCACTCTCTACAACGCGGCCATGGCGCTGACGCTCGTTACCTCGCTGTGGGTGGTGGGCAGACACCGCACGGTGGCCAGCGCCATCGCAGCCGGTTGCGGGCTGGTGAGTCTGGCGTGTCTGTTGGCCATCGGCCTCGGTGCGGAAAGGTTCGCCAGCGTCAGACTCCTGGCCTTCGGTCTGTTTCTGCACACGGGGTTCCTGTTAGCCGGCGTCGCGGTCATCCTGCGGAAGGGGTCGCGCTGGTTCGCAATTGCGGCGGCGACGGCTTGTCTGTTCTTGGAACTGGTCGCCGCCGATGCGTTTCTTATCGAACCGCACTGGATCGAAGTTACCCATGTTCAAATCGCCAGTCCAAAGCTCGGCCGCCCGCTTAGAATGGCGATCGTGGCCGACTTGCAAACCGACTCCGTAGGCGACTACGAGCGAAAGGCACTTGAACTCGTCCTCCAAGAGACGCCCGATTTGATTGTGATGGCGGGTGACTACATTCAGGAGTGGAACGAAAGTCGCCGAGCCGCGCAACAAGCACGGCTGAAGGCGATTCTAAAGCAGATCGACTTCCGCGCGCCCTTGGGCGTTTACGCGGTCCGCGGCAACGCCGATTCGCCAGATTGGGAGAAGGCGTTCGCACAAACTGAAGTCACGACGCTCGATGCCACCGCTTCGGTCGATGTGGATGAGCTGCGGATTACCGGCCTGGCGATGAAGGATTCGTTCTTGACCTCGCTCCTGATCGACGACGACGATCGATTCCAGATCGTCGTCGGGCACGCTCCTGATTTCGCGTTGGGTGAGATTTCCGCAGAGCTCCTGGTGGCCGGCCATACCCACGGGGGCCAGGTGCGTCTGCCGTGGTTCGGTCCAATCATCACGCAGTCAGAGGTGCCGCGGAGCTGGGCGGCCGGCATCACAAAACTCGGCCCGGACAAGACGCTGATCGTCTCGCGCGGTATTGGAATGGAACGCGCCGCCGCGCCGCGATTGCGGTTTCTCTGCCGGCCGCAGATCGTCGTGGTCGACCTGGTTCCCGCGGGGCAGGTTTCCAACCTGCCATAGAAGTCCGTATTGCACCCGGAAACCTGTCTGCGACCCAATCGCCAACCTCGATTTGTTGACTGCCGTGCTTGCGCTGCGGGTTAGTGTCGAAGCAGGCCACCTGCGGAATATGTTAAACCCCGTGAATCACAACCGTTTTAAGCTCGGTCATTTCCTGCACGGCGTATTTCGGCCCTTCCTTGCCCAGCCCGCTCTCTTTAAGACCGCCGTAGGGCATCAGGTCGGCGCGCCAGGCCGGTCCCCAATTGATATGAATGTTTCCCGAATCGATCTCGCGCGCAAAGCGAATCGCCCATTCGAGGTTGCGTGTGAAAATGCCGGCGCTGAGGCCGTAGCGTGTGTCGTTTGCCATGGTGATGGCCTGTTCGACGTTGGCCGCGCGCGTCACGGCCACGGCCGGGCCAAACAACTCGTCGCAACTGATTCGCATCCGCGGGTCGACGTCGGCCACCAGGGTCGGCTCGTGCAGCGATCCGCGCCGGCCGCCGCCCGCCAGTAGCTTGGCGCCCGACGCCACGGCCTCGCTGATCCACTTGCCGACGCGGGCCGCATCGGACTCACGGATCAACGGTCCCATTTGTACGGCCGGATCGAGCGGATTGCCGGCTCGCAACGCCGAAACTTTGGGTGTGAGCGCGTCGAGCAGATCACCGTAGACCCGTTCGACGGCGATCACGCGCTGCGTCGAGATGCAGGTCTGGCCCGCGTTGGCGAAGCCGGTGGTGACGGCCGCCTCAGCCACCTGCTCAAGATCGGCATCGTCGAGCACGACGAGGGGACTGTTGGATCCAAGCTCCAAGGTGATCTTCTTCAGGCCCGCGGCGCGGCAGAGCTGCTCACCGACGTCGCGGCTGCCCGTGAAAGTCACCTTGCGGACCCGCGCGTCGCGAACCAAAGCTTCGCCGAGCGTAGCGCCGGGGCCGGTCAGACAGGAAATCGCATCCGGCGGTAAGCCGGCTTCGAGCAGAATCTCAACCAGCCGCAGGGCCGAAAGCGGCGTATCGCTGGCGGGCTTGATCACGACGGCGTTGCCGGCGGCCAGCGCCGGCCCAACCTTGTGGCAAACCAGGTTCAACGGAAAGTTGAAGGGCGTAATCGCCACGACCACGCCGCAGGGAACCCGCAAAGTGAAGCCCAGCTTGTCCTGGCCTCCCGGTGCTCCGTCGAGCGGCAACACCTCGCCAGTGAGCCGCTTGGCCTCCTCAGCCGACAACTGCATTGTCTCGACTGCCCGTAAGGCTTCACCGCGTCCTTCGGCCAGCGTCTTGCCTTCCTCGAGGCTGATGGTTCGACCCAAGTCGTCGGCCCGCTCGGCCAGCAACTGCGCTGCGCGCGCGAGAATGCGGAATCGCTCGTGCCCCGGCATGCCTCGCATCGTCGAAGCGCCCGCGGCCACGGCGGCCAGAGCGCGATCGACGTCGGCCCCGTCGGCTTTGGGCACGGTGTCGATCGTCGAGCCATCGAATGGGTTCTTGACTTCGACCTTCGCCGATTTCTCGACCCACTCGCCGGCGATGAACATTTTCATAGTTAGCTCCCAAGGTGATCTTTGCGAAAGTCAGCGAGAGGATAGCGCTAAGTGAAGATCGTATTATCGCGAGGCCCTGGATCACCGTTGGGTCGTGGCCGGTCCTACGGGCTTTCCGCCGAGAGATCGGCGGCGACAAGCTCGTGGTCATTACGCGCGAAGACGTGGCGGCTGGCAAATGCCGGATGGGCCCAGCAAACGCCGCCCCGCTGGTTCAACTGTTGGGTGGTCGGATCGATCAGCTTCGCCCGGCTGATTTCCTCGAACCCCTCTGGCGAAAGCCTGGTAATCAACAGTTCCCCGCGTTCGTTGAACATCCAGACCTTGTCGGCGTTTTCGACCATGTGGATTGTAAACCAGCGGATTTTTGGGCTGGGCTTGCCCGCACCGCGCATCGGTTCCAGGCTTTCCCATAGTCGGTCGCCCGTATTCGAGTCGAGACAGCGCAGCTCGCCGTAGCTGTCGACTCCGTAGACGCAGTCACCTTTCAAAAGCGGTGTGCTGATGATCGAGTGTAAGGCGTCTGTCTGTTTTTCGTCGGGTCCAAGCCGCCGCCAGACTTGCTCGACGGCCAATTCATCGGATTTGAGCCTGAGCATCAGCGAACCATCGTAAAACGAGGTGACGAACAGCCGCCCGTCAGCGGCCACGGGCGTGGCAATCGAGATCACCATTCGAGTCGGTTGAAACGGGTGCTGCCAGTAAACCTGGCCGGAAAGCGGGTCGAGCCCGACGACGTGGGCGCCTGTCCAACAGGCCAATACACGGCGGCCGGCTTGCTCGACCAAGATCGGCGCGGCATACGAGGCCGCGTCTTCGAGTGCGCGCCATCGCTCCTCGCCGGTTTTCGCGTCGAATGCCACCATGCAAGCGCCGTCGGCACCGCCGATCTGCACGATGACCAGGCCTTGCTCGACCAGTGGTGATGCGGCGATGCCCCAAATCGGCATGCGGATCTTGTACTCGGAGTTGAGGTCGCGGTTCCAAAGCACATCACCCTTGGCGGCGTCGAAACAAAACAAATGTCCCATCGCACCCAGTGCAAAAGCACGGCCGTCGTCGATCGTCACTGAGGCGCGCGGACCGGCTTCGTAGCCAACTCCCTTGTACGTGCAGTCGTATTCGTGGCTCCAAAGCCTTCCACCGTTTTTCCAGTCGAAGCAATGGACTCGCTCGGTTTGTTTCGGCTCCGTCACGCGGTCGGTCACATAGACTCGGCCATCGGCCACCGTTGGGCCGCTGTAACCACTGGAGATCGGCACGCGCCAGCGGAGCTTGATTTGCGGCTCAGGGAACTTCTCCAGCAACCCGGTTTCGCGCCAAACGCCGTCGCGGTTTGGCCCACGCCATTGCGGCCAATCGTCGGCCATCGCGTTGGGAACCAGCGACGACAGGACAAACAAGCCGAGCACTGCTCGATAAATGGTTCGCATGCTCCAACCTTCTCCCAAGAGTGCTCATGGTCGTCTCTGCATCAAACGAAGGCCGACGCCCCCGCTCGGCGAGCCTGTGCCAGTTTAACGTCTTCCTGATGGACAGCAATCGGCCGCGCAGACATCATGACTCGGCCCGAATTGGCCGAGAGACGGTCGATCGCTGAGCCCGCTCATCCTTTCAACTATCAGATCACGGTACATTGCAATCACCCGAGGATGCGTTCCCACCGTCGCGGCGCGGACCATGTTGACTCCTAGTTCGTCGCATAGCTGCTTGGCTTCGATATCGAGATCGTAGAGCACTTCAAGGTGATCGGAAACGAAGCCGATCGGTGCCAGGACGACGTCGCGTACTCCCGTCGCAATGAGCTCTCTGAGCCGGTCGGCCACGTCTGGCCCGAGCCAAGGCTGTGTCGGCGGACCACTTCGGCTTTGATAGGTCAAATCCCACGTCGGGCGATCGAGTTCCTGCGAAACGAGGCGGCAGGCTTCCAGCAACTGGGCTTCATAACGGCAGTTGGTGGCCATCGACAGTGGGATACTGTGGGCCGTGTACAGCAACCGCGCCGCCGCGCGGCGGTCGGTCGGCAAGCGTTCGAATGCCTCACGCATGCGCTCGGTCATGGCAGCGATGAAGCCGGGGTGGTTGAAAAAGGCGCGCAGCTTGTCGACTCGCGGTGCCGACGGTCCCACTTCGGCCTGGGCCGCCGCGATGTTTTCCAGGTACTGCCGACAGCCCGAGTAGGAGCTGTAGGCCGAAGTGAAAAGCGCCAGCGCGCGTCGCACTCCATGGGCCCCCATTTGCCTTAGCGTGGCGGGCAAGAGCGGGTGCCAATTGCGGTTGCCCCAGTAAATTGGAAGTTTGAGTCCGTGCGAGGCCAAATCCACTTCGAGCGCGTGGATCAAGGCCCGGTTTTGATCATTGATCGGGCTCTTGCCGCCGAAATGGTGATAATGCTCGGCTACCTCCAGCAGCCGCTGGCGCGGAATGGCTTTGCCACGCGCGACGTTTTCCAAAAACGGCAAAACGTCTTCCGGCCGCTCCGGTCCGCCGAATGAGACCAACAGCAGCGCGTCGACAGGTTGTGAGTCGGTGTCGGGCATGACTATAGATATAGACCAAATCACAGCCGGTTCGCCAGTGCTGGTTCAGACGATGTTCCTTGCCCGCTCGACTTGTCCTACCTAAACTAGTCGGCGAATACGGACGGGGGGTGTTGTGCGGGTTTTCAACTTGCCCCAGGCGGCCGCAATGTTCCGTATCGCGGACGTTCGCGGTTGAAAAGGAGAGCTCCCCATCGACGACGCACCACTTCCCTTGGAACAACTTCTTCGTCGTAGTCCGCTCTGCCGCGGTCTGGGTGGTGCTGAAATCAGAACCATCGTCGAGGCCCTGCGGACCGTCTCGTTCGCGGCGGGAGAGGTGATCTGCCGCCAAGGAGAACCGGGCGGAAGTATGTACATCGTGGCTCACGGCCGGGTACGCGTGACACTCGAAACGCCATCGGGGACGCCGCGTTTGCTCGAAACCATGGGACGCGGAGACCATTTCGGCGACATGTCCCTCCTAACCAATCAGGTCCGCCCCGCTACCGTAGCCGCGGTCGTTGAAACCCAACTGTTGGAGCTCCAAGCAGAGCGATTCAACCGGCTCTTGGTCTCTGTGCCGGGTTTCGCCGCAAACCTGAGCCGAGTGCTCGTCCTGCGGTTGCAAGCTGAGATGACGCGACGGCGACGGCGCGAACGGCCCACGGTGATCGCCCTGATCAATTCGACGGCGCGGACTCAGGGTTTGATTCACCCCTTGGCCGAGGCCCTTGTTGCAAGGGGTGAATCTCTGGAGGTCCTGACAGATCGGGCCGAGAAATGGGCTGTCGACGGCCATTATCTCGTCGAACGCATCCCCGGCGAACTTTCCGGAGAGGAACGAATCAGCCGGGTGCGGACCCGCGTGCGCCAAGTGGTTGAACATCACACGCGAATCTTCCTCGATCTTACTCCCCAAGGGACGTGCGAGGAACTGGCGGGGTTGCTCGCGCCGTGTGAGGACATTTGGTGGCTGATCGAACCTCGCTACGCCGAGGCCACATTTGATAAGCTGCGGCAGTTGCTGTTCGCCGCGCCGTATCTGGCACCGCGTGTCCATTTCGTTTGGGTCCTTCTCCCCAGCGAGCGTTTTCCTCCGCCACCGCCTGCGGACCTGGCGATTGCGGCGATTGATTTCAAGATCACCTTGGGCGACGACCCAGGTCGGGCGTCTTGGCGCCAGCGGCAAGGCATCAGACGACTTGTGCATTATTTGCGGGGAACCAGGTTGGGAGTCGCATTGGGGGGCGGGGGTGCACGAGGCATGGCCCATCTGGGGGCGCTCAGGGCGTTCAACCGCGAGGAGATTCACTTTGATATGGTCGCCGGCACCAGCTCTGGGGCGCTCATGGGTCTCTCGTACGCGGGTGGTTGGCGTCCGGACGACGCGCTCGAGGAATTCGCCCGCATGCTGACCGCACCACGTTGGGTGCGGGCGGTGCCTGGTGGCGGCGTTTCATACCTGTGGTGGCAGTATCGCCGTGACGCTTGGAACGCGATGCTTCGCCCCTATGTCCAAGACCTGACCCTCGAACAATTTCCACTCCCGTTCTACGTGGTGGCGGTCGATCTCGTGTCGGGTACACAGGTCGTGCGCGAGCGGGGCGACGCGATCCACGCCGTGTTGGAGAGTATCAACGTGCCTTATCTTGCCAGGCCCATCGTGCGCGACGGAATGGCACTGATTGATGGTGGCGTGCTGAACAATCTGCCGGCCGACGTGCTCAGCGAGCGCGGTGCCGATTTCGTGGTCGGCATCGATGTCGCCTCAAAATTGCCTGCGGAATTCGGAGGCGTTTCCGCAGTTCATAGCGGTATGAAACCGCGCCGCGCCGGCGTACTGGAAACATTGCTGCGCGTCAGCGAAGTCCAGATTGTGTCTGCCACTTTGGCGCGCACGCAGTCGATCGACTTATTGTTGACGCCCGATACATCGCGATTTGAATTCGCCGACTTTAGCCGGGCAAGGGAGCTGGCGGCCGTTGGCGAGGCGGCGGCGGAGGAGGCCATGCCGACCCTGAAGCAAAAGCTCGATGAACTCGAGAATGACCCCGACGGGATTTGAACCCGTGTTGCAGGCGTGAAAGGCCTGTGTCCTAGACCTGGCTAGACGACGGGGCCGCGAGCGGCCGAAAAACAACTTCAGGGCTCGTCGAAAAACGACTTCGACGGCTCAATCCGTCCAGCCGGTATATACCGGTACGATATGGAGTTCGTCAAGTGGACGAGACGAAAGGAGTCAAACGTCGTCGGTGTCGGTGCTTCGAGCGGCTTTCCCTTCGGGGGTGCCACTGTCGCCGGCGGGCACACTGTTGTGCCGATGGATAGCCTCATACACCTCTCGCCGGTGGACCGGCACCTCTTTGGGCGCCTCGACCCCCAAACGCACTTTGTCGCCGCGGATTTCAACGACGACAATCGTGATGTCGTTGTTGATTACGATACTCTCGTTCTTCTTACGGGATAGAACCAACATCGCCTATTCCTTCGCTTCGTGACTTGGACCTTCCTCAGGCAGCGCCATCCTTGGACCTCAACGGGCGAACAACTGGTCTCGTTTCTCCGCTGCGCTCGGCGAATCCTTGGGTGCGGCCTCTGCCCGCCTTCAAAGCGCGCAGGACACTTCCTCATTTCACTTTACGTGCTGCTTAGGCAGAGTCAAGCGCGCACCAACCATGGTCGGCCGTTTTCCCACCGTTTTTCCGGTGTTTTGGCATCATATTCGTTACGGCGCACTGGTTGTGCATTCAATTTCCGCTTCACCATCCATCCTGCATTTGACGGGGTTGAAATAAAACAAGTCATTACTATAACAGACTTTATGAATTGCAATTCGGTTCCAGATTCACGTCTGGCCAGACTTGAAATAGTGCAGCGTCGCGTGGGTTTCGCGAGATGGGAATCGGCGGTTCTGTGGGTGAGATCGAAAAGTCCGTGTTGCTGGACGCCGAATGGAAAACGGGAAAAAGCGATCCTTATAAGCACTTTGGGATATATCAACCCCCCCTTGCACTCGGACGCCAACGGCACGATTTGAATTGGAACGTCATCGCCAACAGTTGGTCACGCGCGGCTTTGCTGCGTGATGCATTCTTGCGTAAGGAATTGACAATGCGCGGCCCAGCGACGGTTGGGCGCGCGCGATGGAGTTCGCGAGTTGAAAGAGAGAATCCATCGGCGTTTGACCGCTTGCGGTCGATGTCGGTCTGCCTATAATTCAACAAGCACTCTGGAGGAGACGCCGCGTGTCGGTTGTTCAGTGATGTCGCACGGCGTGTGCCCGCTCGACTCACTTCGTGGCGCGAGCGCGGTTTTTGAAACACTCGGGACGGCGAACCATGCGACAAGAGTCTGGCGGACGGCGGTTTGTTGGGCGTCGGTTTGGCGGCCAGTGGCTTGGCGATATTACGGACGCCGTGGTCACTGTGATCCAGGGTATGTGGGTTACGCTTCGTTACTGGCTGAAGACTTACGATCCCGAGCGGAAGACGTTCACTGAGCATTTTGAGTACCCTGAGCTGCCCGTGCCAGTAGCGCCGCGGTACCGCGGCTTTCACCGTTATGACTTGACCACATGTATTGCTTGTGACCAGTGCGCAAAGGCCTGCCCGGTCGATTGCATTTACATCGGCAAGGAGCGCGTGACTCAAGGGAAGGGCTTCAAGGTCACCGGCTTCACGATCGATTACACCAAGTGTATGTTTTGCGCGTTGTGCGTCGATCCTTGCCCGGTCGATTGCATTTTCATGGGCGCGACGCATGACCTAAGTTGCTACAGCCGCGACGGCTGCATCGTCGATTTTTCCCGTTTACCTGTTGAAGTGGCCTGGGGCCGCGCGACGCTCAATCCGACGGCCGTCGCCGGCTCGAAAGTGCTCGCCGAGCCAGTGCATGGCGGCCCCAACCAATGAGGTTCTCAATATGACGGTCAAGTCTCGTGAAGCGAATCCGTGGGGCAAACGTAAGCTCTTTACCGTCGAGCAGGCCAATGCGGCGCTCCCGTTGGTGCGTGCGATCACCGCCGATCTGGCCCGACTCTCGTGTGATGTCATTGAGCGGCGCGAACGGCTCTCGGCGCTATTGGCGGGCAGAGAACGCAGCGCTCCCGATTTGTACGGCGAGGAGTTGGCGCATGTCGACGAGGAGTTGAAGCGTGACAGTGAGCGGTTGCAGGAGTACGTCGAAGAGCTGCGCGAGTTGGGGGTGGACCCCAAAAATGGCCCCGACGGATTGGTCGATTTTCCAGCCGTCATCGACGGCCGTAAGGTCTATCTGTGTTGGAAGCTCGGTGAGCCGGAGGTCTTACACTGGCACGAAGTCGACGCCGGCTTCCTTGGTCGTCAGTCGCTCACCGCCGACATCGCCACTGCCAGCGGTGCGCTCGAAGGTTCTGGCGGAGGAGTTGATCTGCACGGGCTGGATGAAAGTTCGAATTAGTCGATTTTTGACGCGAAAGCGATTGCAAAATGTCTCCAACACTGATCGTCGGCTACTTGGCATTGTTCGTGGGGGTCGGTGCCGTCTTCTTGTTCGCCAACCTGCTGGTCGGCAAGTTCCTGCGGCCAAGATCGCCGAACGCCGAAAAACTGGCAGTTTACGAGTGCGGCGAGCCGACGATCGGTTCGAGCTTCGTGCAGTTCGATCTGCGGTTTTACGTGGTCGCGCTTTTGTTCATCATCTTCGACGTCGAAGTGGCGTTCTTCTTTCCCTGGGCGACGGTCTACGGCAAGGCCACCCATTTGATGGACCCAGCGCTGGAAAAAGTCGAGGCCGCAGAGTTGACCCGTTCGACGGTGGAAATCTATCGCGAGCTGGGCGTGCCCAATCCGACGCTCGATTGTGTAGGAAAAACCAATGAAGAAATCGAGCAATCGGCCCGGAATCTGGCCTTAGCCTCGATACTGGACATCGGCGTCTTCTTCGGTGTTTTGATGGTGGGGTTCGCCTATGTCTGGCGGCGCGGCGACCTCGATTGGGTGCGCGCCGTCGGCCAGCAACGGGCCGCGCGTCGCGAGCCGGCAGGGCTCGACTCACTGAGCGCACGCGAGCCGGCGCTGGTGAATTGAAGTCACGGGGGCGCATGGCGTCGCGGAATTCGTGAGGATTCGTATCAGGGCCAAAATCGGAACTCCCACAAGTTCCGCTACGGGGATTTTCAATGAGCGGTCAGGCGTTTCTCGATCGGTTGAAGGCGAAGTTCGGTGACACGATCACGGGAGCCAACTTCGAGGCGCTCGACCCGTGGATCGAAGTCACGCCCGAGGGGCTGCCTGAGGTGGGTCGCTATCTCCGCGACGAGCCGGACCTGCAGTTCAATATGCTGAACTGCATCAGTGGCGTCGATTACTTCGAGCCCGACGCCAAGAAAGCGGCCAAGACCGGCTGGGAACCACACCTGGAAGTGGTTTACCACCTCTGGAGCGTGCGGCACCGCGCCAGCCTTGTGCTTAAGTTGGTGCTGCCGCGGTGGAGGGACGGAGTGCCCGGCGAATTGCCCGACGTCCCCAGCGTCAGTGGTGTCTGGAGCACCGCCGACTGGCACGAGCGCGAAGTTTACGACCTCAGTGGAGTGAATTTCACCGGCCATCCCAACCTTCGACGAATTCTTTGTCCGGAGGATTGGGTCGGACACCCATTGCGGAGGGATTACGAAATGCCGCTGGAATATCACGGCATCCGGGGCAGATAGCGGACGGCAGAAAATCGACACGGGACCACTGATTACGATGGCAACGCAATTGGACGATCCGCGGATCATCGAGTTTGATGTCCGCACGGACGAAATGTTGGTCAATATGGGGCCGCAGCACCCCAGCACGCACGGTGTGCTGAGGCTGGTGCTTCGCACCGACGGCGAGGTCGTCTCCGAGGTCACGCCTCACATAGGCTACTTGCACCGCTGCGCCGAAAAGATCGGTGAAAACCTCACGCCGAAACAGTGGATTCCTTACACCGACCGGATGGACTACCTGGCCGGTATGAATATGAACCTCGGTTGGGCGCTGACTGTCGAAAAGCTGATGAAGCTGGAATTGCCAGAGAAGGCCAAGCACCTGCGTGTGATCATCGCCGAAATGGGTCGCATCGCCAGCCATCTGGTGGGCATGGGCGCCTATGGACTCGACTTGGGTACGTTCAGCCCGTTTTTGTACGCCTTCCGCGAACGGGAGAGAATTCTCGACCTGTTCGAGTTGGCTTGCGGCGCGCGGCTCACCTACAGCTATTTGACGGTTGGCGGCGCCACGCATGATTTGCCGCCGGGCTGGCTCAAGAAGTGCGAGACGTTTCTGCGCGGGTTGGAGCCGGTAATCGACGAGTACCATGCGCTTTTGACCACCAACGCGATCTTCGTCCGTCGCACGGCGGGGATCGGCCTCTTGTCGCCCGAAATGGCCATCGACTACGGCTGCACCGGACCCGTGCTCCGCGGTAGCGGCGTCGACCAGGATCTGCGGCGCGACGGTGAAGATCGCTACACCGAGATGTACGACGGTTACGCTTTCGAAGTGATCGTCGAGCGAGACGGCCATTATCCCAAAGACCATAAGTACCCTCCGGTCCCTGGGACGGCGGTGCTGGGCGATTGCTGGCACCGGTTCTACGTGCGAATGCTCGAAGTCATGCAGTCGATCGACCTCGTGCGGCAGGCGATCGACCGATACAGCACGGCCAAAGGTTCGCACGCGCTGCCGCTGAAGTTGAACGAAAAGCTTCCCAAGGGCGAGGCCTATTTGGAAACCGAGGCGCCCCGCGGCCAGATGGGGTTTTACATCGTCAGCGACGGTTCGCCGATTCCCTGGCGTGCCCGCGCCCGAAGCAGTTGTTTTTGCAACCTGTCCGTAACCCACGAAATCTGCCGTGGCTGCCTGATCGCCGACGTGCCGGCGATCGTTGGCTCGCTCGACATTGTGATGGGCGAGATCGACCGCTAAATGGGCTTTGTGCGAACGGACCTTAGCGTAGGCTCTTGCCGACATCCTCGCAACAACCGACGGCGCTTTAGCGCCTACATTTTCTAGGCAAATCAGCACTCTCGCGCTTTTCATCGCAGTACGCAAGCCGGCACAAAAATTCGGCGATAGGGGCTTGTAAATCGACGGTCCTTTGTGCCATATTTCACACTCCTTGGTTTCCACTCGCCCTGACCGAGCCTCAAAGTGGCTGAATACCTCGCCAAACATTTACCCGATTGGTGGCTATTCAACCGGCTCCCCGAGGGCGTGCTCCACGCATTGGCGTACGTCGTCGTCGCCCTGATCCACTGCATATTACTGATCCACGTAGTCGCAGTCGGCGCACTAGTGTTCATTTGGCTGGAGCGAAAGGTCGCCGGCCGCATCCAGGATCGTCTCGGCCCGACTCGAGTGGGAGGCAAATTCGGATGGTTGCAAACCTTGGCTGACGGCCTCAAGCTGATCACTAAGGAAGACCTGATGCCAGGTGCGGCGGATGAGATGCTCTTCAAGCTCGCTCCCTACATCAGTTTTTGCGCCTCGTTCGCGGCCTACATTGCTCTTCCCTTCAGCGACGGCTGGGTGGCCGTCGACCTCAACGCAGGGGTGTTCTTCATCCTGGCCGTAATGGGCCTTGAAGTCTTCGGCGTGATCCTGGCGGGTTACTCTTCAGCCTCCAAGTGGTCGCTATTTGGTGGCATGCGCGAAGCGGCCCAGGTCGTGAGTTATGAAGTGCCGATGGGGCTCTGCGTCGTCGTGCCGGTGTTGATCTGTGGCTCGATGGACCTGGTCCAGATTGGTCGGATGCAGCAAGGTTGGTTCACCAACTGGCTGATCTTCCACGATCCATTCACCTTCATCACGTTTTGGGTCTACTTCACCTGCGCCTTGGCCAGCGTGAACCGCGCGCCATTCGACCTGGCCGAGGCCGAAAGCGAATTGGTGGCGGGCTTCCACACCGAGTATTCCGGATTGCGTTGGAGTTTCTTCTTCATGGCCGAATACGGCTCGATGTTTGCAGTGAGCGGGTTGGCCGCGATCTTGTTCTTCGGCGGTTGGAACGGGCCGGTGCCGATAACCTCGATCTTGGGCATGTCGAACGAGGCGTACCCTGTTTGGAACTACCTGGCGAACTTTCTTGGAATGCTCAACTTCGTTTTCAAGTGCTGCCTCTGGGTGACTTTCATGATTTGGGTCCGCTGGACGCTGCCGCGGCTGCGGATCGACCAGGTGATGAAGACCTGCCTGAAATACTGCACGCCGATCGCGGCCGCCATGTTTGCCGGTGCCGTCGCCTGGACGTTCGTCTTTCCCGGTGGTCTGCCGTGGCAGCAATCTTTCGGCGCGAAGTACATCACGCGCGACGAAGCGCCGTCCGAAAGTCCACGGGCCAAAGAAGAGCTCAGCAACGAGAAGACCGCGCATTTGCCGGTCGATTTCACCCACGGCGCGTCGAACTGGCGTTTGGCGATGGGCGAAGGGAGCGAGTGAGCGTGAATTGGCATTCTTTTTTCTTCCTGCTCTTCGCCGCCGTCTCATGTGGATTCGCCGTGATGGTGGTCTTGTCGAGCAACATCGTGCGAATGGCGTTGTACCTGATCGTATCACTCGGCGCTACGGCCGGTCTGTTCTTTCTGGCGGGAGCCGACTTCGTCGGTGCGATGCAGTTAATGATTTACGTCGGTGGCACGCTGGTGCTTTTGGTTTTCGGCGTGATGCTCACCGCGCAAGGTCCGTTCGTCTCGATGAAAACCAGTGGCGGCGACTGGATTTTGGCTTTCCTTCTATCTGGTTCGCTGTTAGCGTTTCTGGTACCCGCTGCATTCAGCGTGAGCGACTGGCGCGGTCGTGCCGCCGCGGCAGGCGGCTCTGTCGCCGCGCCGGCGCCGCGCAACACGGCCGACCGTCTCGGGCTGGGGCTCTTGGGAGTGCGGGTCGACAAGTTGGAAGATCGGCCCAATCGGCTGCAGGCCGGCATGTCGGGCTACTTACTGCCGTTCGAAATCGTGTCGGTCCACCTGCTGGTAGTGTTGGTAGGCGCCGCCTACCTGGCCCGCACAAAGCGCCGCGCCGGGTAAAGAGGGTCGAGTTTCATGGATCTGCTTTCGCAAAGCGTCGGTGTCTCCCACTTCATGGTCGTGGGCGCGATCATGTTCGTTTCAGGCGTGGTCTGCATGGCGACCAAGCGAAACGCCCTGGGCGTGCTGATGGGGATCGAACTGGTGCTCAACGGCGCCAACGTGAACTTCGTGGCCCTTTCCAGCGAGTTCTTGACCAAGGACCCTCGCGGAGGCATCGGGCTGGACGGACAATTGATCTCCCTGTTCGTGATCGTACTTGCCGCCGCCGAAGCGGCGGTGGCACTGGCAATCGTACTGAACTTCTACAATAACCATTCCACGATCGACGTCGATCGTGCCGATGAGTTGAAGGGCTAATGGACGACCTCTCCACCGTTTTGCCGTTCTTGTTGGGCCTCGCCTGGCTGTTGCCACTGGCGTCGTTCACGTTGATCGTGCTGTTCGGTCCGCGGATGGGAAAGCACGGAGTCGCGGCAAGCTATCTGGCCACCGGCGCCATTGGTTTTGGTTTCGTACTTTCCCTGGTAGCCTTGCTTGCCTGGGTGGGCGCGCACGGGGTCAGTTCGGCCGATCACGATTTCAACACGTCACAAGCCGCAACGTCGGAGGCGCATGACGAGCATGGTGATGACCATGGACCCGCGCAGCACGGTGGCCATCACGCGGTGAAGCCGCCCAAAGCGTACACCGCCGAATGGTACACCTTGGGTCAATTCGGCAAGCTCAAGATCACGATCAGCTATTACATCGACGCCTTGACCGTGTGCATGTTTGCGATGGTCACGCTGATTGCCACGTGCATTCACTTCTATGCCATTGGGTACATGCACGACGAATTGCACGACGTTACCGACCACGAAGTGACGCTCTCCGATGGTCACCACCTGCACCGTCCCGGCCGCTTCCATCGGTTTTTTCAATACATGTCGCTGTTCTGTTTCAGCATGCTGGGACTCGTGATCGCCGGCAATATCGCGATGGTCTTTGTATTCTGGGAACTGGTGGGCATCTGCTCCTATTTCCTGATCGGCTTCTACATCGAGCGCAAGAGTGCCTCGAACGCGGCGAACAAGGCATTCATCGTCAATCGCGTCGGCGACTTCGGCATGATCATCGGGTTGATGGCGCTGTTTGCCAGTCTTGGTACGTTCGCCTTCGGTGACGGCAAGGACGACGAAGGCAAGCCCGTTCACGGTATCTTCAGCCAGGTACGTAATCCGGATAACAACTACGCCCTCCAGGCGCCCGACGGCATGGTCCGCGCGGCGGCCGACAATAGGGTTCGGGCAATCGTCAACGACCACTTCCAGGAAGCGTCCGAGGAGCTCGAGGAGGCCAACCTCGCAGCACCCGCTGAGCCGGTCCGCACGAGGCCTGATTTCGACGAGATCCATGCGGCCAGCGAATCGGAGATCGCTGCCGAAATCGCCAACTGGCGCGAGCAGGGCTACGGTTACTGGCTGTTGGTCATCGCTGGTGTAGGTATTTTCTGCGGTTGCGTCGGCAAAAGCGCCCAATTCCCCCTGCATGTCTGGCTCCCTGATGCGATGGAGGGCCCGACGCCTGTCTCGGCTCTGGTCCACTCAGCGACGATGGTGGCCGCCGGCGTTTACCTGGTGGGCAGGTTCTATCCGGTTTTTGCCCCTGAGGTCCTGCTGGTGATCGCCTATATTGGCGCGATCACCCTGCTTCTGGCGGCGACGATCGCGCTGACGGCCACCGATATCAAGCGCGTGCTGGCCTATTCGACCGTCAGCCAGCTCGGCTACATGATGCTCGCTCTGGGTGTGGGAGGTTGGGCCGCCGGAATGTTCCACCTGATCACCCATGCTTTCTTCAAGAGCCTGTTGTTCCTCTGTTCCGGCTCGGTGATCCATGCCTGCCACACCAACGAAATGCCGAAGATGGGCGGGTTATTAAGGAAGATGCCGATTACGGCCTACACCATGCTCGCCGGTTGCCTGGCGATCATCGGCGCCGGTGTTCCGTTTTTGATTGGCTTCAGCGGCTACTACTCGAAAGATTCGATCATCGCCCAGGCGCTTTCGTTCCAGCAGCACAATCCGACTCACGGTGCAGTCTTCTTTTACGCGGCCGCCGGCGGAGCGGCCATGACTGCTTTCTACATGTTCCGGCTGTGGTTTATGACGTTCGCCGGCCAGCCACGCGACCACCACGTTTACGACCATGCTCACGAGTCGCCCACGATCATGTACGGCCCATTGGTCGTGCTGGCGGTCTTCGCCGTGGTCATTGGCTGGCCGGTTTTGGGCGTCGTCGATCTGGTCGAACAAGCACGGCCGGCGGGCGAAACGGGTAGCGGGGTGTTGATGGCCTCGCTGGTCTACCCCGACGAGCATGCCAGCCATGCGCACGGCATCCACGTGCAAGCCACGCTCTACGCCTTTTCGACCGCGCTGGGCGGCTTCCTTTTGGCCACTGTGTTTTACGGTCTGCGCTTGCTCAACCCCAACGACATCCGGCAGCAATTCGGGGCGATTTATCATTTCTTATTGAATAAATGGTACTTCGACGAATTGTATGACGCAGTCTTCGTCCGGCCGGCGCGCGGTCTGGCAAAGCTTGTCTCCGGCTTTGACCGCAATGGTATCGACTGGCTGATCGACAACCTTGCCCGCTGGACCCGCGGCCTGGCCGACATCGACGACTTGATCGACCGCTACCTGGTCGACGGGCTCGTGAACCTGACGGCCGGTTGGACCTATTCGCTGGGTCGCTCGCTCCGCTCGGTGCAAACCGGAAAGCTGCGGCAGTACGTGATGCTGATCGTGATTGGCACCGTGGCCTTGACCATTTTGATCAACTTCGCTTCGGCCAAGTAACCTTTAGGTTTAACATGGAATCGCAATACGTCATCTGGCTTAGTGCCATCGTGTTCCTGCCAGCCGCCGGCGCCTTGCTTTTGATGTTCGCGCCCAAGGACAAGCCCGAGCAGATCAAGCTCGCGAGTTTGTTCATCACGGTGGTGGTGTTTCTGCTGACGCTTTTGATCCCGCTGGGAGGGCTGGGACCCAATTCGGCTTATTTCGAAAAAGGCGTGGCCGAGATGCAGGACACCTTTTCCAGGGATTGGATTCCCTCGTTCAATATCTACTACCTGATGGGCATGGACGGAATCAGCTTCACCTTGGTGATCCTGACCTCGTTCGTCAGCATGTTGTCGATGGGGGCGAGTTGGCCGATCCAGAAACACGTCAAGGCGTACTGTATTCTCTTCCTGCTGCTCGAAACGGGCATGTTGGGTGTGTTTTTAGCGCTCGATTTTTTTCTGTTCTACGTGTTCTGGGAAGTGATGCTGCTGCCGATGTACTTTCTCATCGGCGTCTGGGGCGGGCCACGGCGCGAGTACGCAGCGATCAAGTTCTTTCTGTACACGCTGTTGGGCAGCGTGTTCATGCTGATCGCCATCCTGATGCTGTACTTCCGTAGCGACCTTGCCACACTGGCCCATGAATACGATCTCACATCGGCGAGTCTGGAAACGTCCAAGGAGTGGAAGGCACTGCACCTCTCGCCAAGCGCCACGCGCGAAGTGGCGGGGATACTAGAGGCGGTGCCCGCTTCCGCGACGCCGGACGAGTTGAAGGAGTTTTGGAAGGACACTCCTAAAATCCATACGTTCAATATCCTGGCCCTGGCCAAGATCGGCCAGCATACCGAGTTGTTCGATACGTTTGACGGTGAAGGCAGCCTGATCCTTGGCCACTCGTTGCAATGGTGGGCATTCCTACTGTTGTTTATCGGCTTCGCGATCAAAGTGCCCATCGTCCCGTTACACACGTGGTTGCCCGACGCGCACGTCGAGGCGCCCACCCCGATTTCGATGATCCTGGCCGGCGTGCTCTTGAAGATGGGCGGCTACGGTATCATCCGCATCTGCTACCCGATTTGTCCCGACGCCGGCTACGACCTGGCCTGGCTGGTCACCGGGATCGGCGTGGTGAGCATGCTCTACGGTGCCTTCGCCGCCTTGGCTCAAAAGGACTTCAAGCGGCTGGTGGCCTACAGCTCGGTGAGCCACATGGGCTACGTGATGCTGGGTCTTGGGGTGTGGAGTGCCAATGCGGGCACGAACTTCAACCCCGAATACTGGCAACTGGGCATGAACGGGGCCATGTTTCAGATGATCGCTCACGGTATCAGCTCGGCCGGCATGTTCTTCATGGTCGGTGTGATCTACGACCGGGTCCACCACCGCAACCTCGACGAATTCGGCGGGTTGTTCGCCAAGGCGCCAGTCTACAGCGGGTTGGCATTTGGTATCTTCTTCGCCGGCTTGGGGTTGCCCGGCCTGTGCGGCTTTATCGGCGAAGTCTTCGTCACCCTGAGCGTCTGGAACTACTCTCAGGCGCTGGCGGTGATATCGGCAGCAACCGTGATCTTGACGGCGGGCTATATCCTCTGGACTTTGCAGCGGGTTTATCTCGGTGCCGAGTACCGTGGTCCGCATGGCGACCACATAACTGACATTGACCTTCGCGAAAAGTTGATCGCCGCGCCGCTCTTGGCTTTTGCCATTTTGTTCGGCGTATTCCCAAATTACTTCGTGTTCAGCTACATGCAGGCCAGCGTCGACCAGGAGGTTGTCGACCTGGCCAACTGGACTCGCGAGGTGAAGGAACCGCGGCTGGCCGAGGCAAGACGGAATGCCGCGGAAGAAAAACAAGACCAGGATGACGCAATGGCGGCGGCCTTGCCACTCCGGCGGGCGCGGCCACTGGCGCAAAGTCAATAGGTAAGGCGTGGTCGAAAAACAACTTCGGGTTTAGCGACGTGAATTTCTACGAGCTCATTCAAAAACTGCTGCCTGCCACGGGCGACTCGTGCCGCGGATTCAAGCCCGAGCTCACGCTCTGCGTGACGATCGTGCTGATGTTGCTGGCCCGCTTGCCCAGTTGGGGCCGCAAGCTGAACGCTGCTTGCATCGCCTTTCCGGGCGTGCTCGTGGCGCTCTATTTTGCCGCCCCATGGTCGAACCTGATGGGCCAGCCCGACGAATTGCTCAAGACGACCGGCCGGTACGAACTTTTCGACGGGATGTTGGTCTACGACCAGTGGACCGTCTATTTTCGCAGCGTGCTCTTGCTGTTCGCCGCGCTGTTCGTGGTCTTCACACAAATATCAGGCATTCCCGACCGCGAGGACGGTCCCGACTTCTACACCCTGATCCTGGGCGGCACACTAGGCATGTGCGTGATGGCTTCGGCCAATCACTTGCTCACGGTTTTCCTTGGGGTCGAGATGGCGAGCGTCCCCTCCTATGTTCTGGCGGGCATGCTCAAGGGACGCCGCAAGAGCAGCGAAGCGGCGCTGAAGTATTCGGTTTACGGTGCAGGCACCTCCGGTGTGATGCTCTATGGCATCAGCCTGCTCGCCGGAGCGCTGGGCACCTGCCACTTGCCCACGATGGCCCTGCAACTTGCAACGCTATCACCCGATCTGCTTGCGGAACGCCAGGTGGTATTGATGTTCGGTGGATTGTTCGTGATGGTCGGCCTGGCCTTCAAATTGTCGGCCGTCCCGTTCCATTTCTGGTGCCCCGACGTCTTCGAGGGTGCCAGCGCCGAGGTCAATGCGTTCCTGTCGGTTGCCTCGAAGGCCGCCGCGCTGGCGCTCTTGGTTCGGGTGGCCCTTGGGTTTTCGCACGTGCCGTACTCGGCCGAGGGGCCTTCGCCCAAAGCAGTCAGTTACACGGTCGCCTACCGCGCCGTGGACCACGAAGATGCTGAAGACGCCGTGTCCCAGGAAGCAGACGCGATCATTGCCGGCGACCACAATGCAGCCCTCGCGCCGGTTCGCCATTATGTCGTGGGGTTGATCAGTCTTTTGGCCGCAATCACGTGCACCTTTGGCAACCTGACCGCTTACGCGCAGACCAATATCAAGCGGCTGTTGGCCTACTCGACGATCGCCCACGCGGGCTACATGATGATGCCTGTGGCCGCCGCCGTGGCTCTTTCGGGTGACAGGCCGGAAGAGGCGGAACGCGCGCTAGGTGCCCTGGCCGTTTATGTGGGCGTTTACTTGTTCATGAATTTGGGTGCCTTCGCCGTGGTCGCCTTCCTCCGCAACGCGATGCGCAGTGAGGAAATCGCCGACTACGCCGGTCTGATCCGCCGTTGTCCGGGTGTGACCATTTTGTTTTCGATCATCCTATTCAGCCTGATCGGGCTGCCCCCCTTGGCTGGCTTCGTAGGCAAGTTCCTCGCATTTGCCGCCCTGGCGAACGCGCAGCAGCCCGTATTATATGCCTTGTTCGTGATCGGCGGCTTGAACACGGCGCTCAGCTTGTTCTATTATCTCCGCGTCGTGAAGCTCATGACGATGGAGCCGGAGCCTTCGGATCGTTTGCCTTTCGAGTTGCGTTTAGCTTCGTTCGCTGGGGCGTTCCTGGTCTTGGTCACTGCGCCGGTGGTCGGCCTAGGCGTGTTTTTCGACCAACTGAACGTTTGGGCCCTCGCGGCAGCGCAACACTTGCTTTCGTAGTGGTAGATAAGTCTTCGGCATGGGTGAGTACCCGGCGACGTTTCAATATTCGAACGAACTCCGGTCAGCCTGGAAAGGCTAACCTACGATCACTGATACGAGACGGATTTGGCTGTGAACGACCTCGCAAGGACTGTCGACCTATTGAACCAGTTGCTGGCGATCGTTTACCGGTCGTTCCCCGCCTACCTGGCCGACGCTTCGCCCTGGACTCACGATGGGGACGAGCACGCCTCTGAGACGCTCAAGAACATCGTGCTCGACCAGCAGGCAACGGCAGTGCGGATCGTCGAGCTCGTCTTGCAACTGGGCGGTCGGTTCGAGTCGGGCGAGTACCCGATGGAGTTTACTGATACGCACTTCCTTTCGCTCGATTTCCTGCTCAAGGAACTTTTGCGCTACCAGCGCCGTGACGTGGCGGCCATTCAGCGGATCGTCGCCGAGCTTGACCGCCACCCGGAGGCACGCGAACTGGCCGAGGAAACGCTCGGCGGCGAACGCGCACATCTCGAAGCCATAGAGTCGCTCATTTCGCAGCCTGCCGCGTAGGGGCAATATTACCTGGTACAGGTCCTGGGACATTTCCAAGCGCGCCCCACCGTTTTCCTGCTTGTCGAATTCGGGTAGATTACCAGCTTGATCATTGGAGGGGGCCCTTGGCCTATATGCCGTGAAAAAGCTTCCGATTGAACAACTAGCCATCAATACGATCCGTACCCTGGCGATGGACGCCGTGCAGGCGGCCAATAGCGGCCATCCGGGTACACCGATGGCCTTGGCGCCTGTGGCATATACGCTTTTCAACCGGGTGCTCCGCTTTGATCCGGACCATCCCGAATGGGCGGTCCGCGACCGTTTCATTCTTTCGTGCGGGCACGCCTCGATGCTTCTCTATGCCACGTTGCACCTGGCCGCCGTCAAGCAGGTCGGTGCCGATGGCCGGCCCACCGACCAGCTCGCCGTCCCGCTGGATGACATCAAGCGTTTCCGCCAACTCCACAGTCGATGCGCTGGCCATCCCGAACGTGGCGAGGCGAGTGGCATCGAGACGACGACGGGCCCTTTGGGGCAGGGCGTTGGAAACAGCGTCGGCATGGCCATTGCCCAGCGCTGGCTGGCAGCCCATTTCCACCGGCCCGGATTCGAGCTCTTCGACTACGATATATACGCCCTGTGCAGCGACGGCGACCTGATGGAAGGAGTCAGCGCCGAGGCTGCCTCATTGGCGGGGCACCTGAAACTCGCCAACCTTTGTTGGATCTACGACGACAACAAGATCACGATCGAGGGTGAGACCAAGCTCGCTTTCACCGAAGACGTCGGCCGGCGCTTCGAAGGTTATGGCTGGAACGTGGTCCACGTGGCCGACGTCAACGATCTAGACGCACTCGACGAAGCCTACTCCCTATTTCACGCCACGGCTGATCGGCCCACGCTGGTGATCGTCAAAAGTCATATCGGCTATGGATCGCCAAACAAGCACGACACACGCCAAGCCCACGGCGAGGCGTTGGGTGAGGAAGAGATCCGCCTCACCAAACAATTCTACGGTTGGCCGGAAAACGAGAAATTCCTCGTTCCGCCCGAGGTGCCCGCCCACTTCGCCGCGGGAATCGGAGCGCGCGGCAAGAAACTGTTCACCGACTGGGAGACGCAGTTTGCGGCCTATGCCAGGCAATTTCCTCTCCTGGCCGAGGAGTTCCGGCAGATTCAGGCCCGCGAGCTGCCCAAGGGATGGGATTCGGGGATTCCCAGCTTTCCCGCCGACGCCAAGGGATTGGCCACGCGGGTTTCGTCCGGCAAGGTGCTCAACGCGATCGCGCCCAAGCTCCCTTGGCTCGTGGGTGGGGCCGCCGATCTGGCCCCCTCGACCATGACGTTGTTCGACAAGACGGAAAGCTTCGATGTTTTGACTCCCGCCGGGCGCAACCTGCATTTCGGAATCCGCGAGCATGGAATGTTGGCCGCCGTCAACGGCATGACGCTCTGCGGGCTGCGCGCGTTCGGCGCCACGTTCTTCGTCTTTTCCGACTATTGCAAGCCGTCGATCCGGCTTGCGGCCATCATGCGGATTCCCTCGTTGTTCATTTTCACGCACGACTCGATCGGCGTCGGCGAGGACGGTCCCACGCACCAGCCGGTCGAACACCTGGCCGCGCTGCGGGCAATTCCCAGATTGGTCACGCTCCGGCCGGGCGACGCCAACGAGGTGGCCGAAGCCTACCGCGCGTTCCTGCCGTGGAAAGACCGGCCCGTGGCCTTGGTCCTGACGCGGCAAAATCTACCCACGATCGACCGCACGAAATATGCCTCGGCCTCCGGAGTCGCCCGCGGAGCCTATATCCTGGCCGACGCCGTCGACGGTAAGCCCGAACTGATCCTGATCGGCACCGGCAGCGAGCTCGGCTTCTGCGTCGGCGCCTACGAAAAGCTTACGGCCGAGGGGATCAAAGCGCGTCTGGTCAGCATGCCTTCCTGGGAGCTGTTCGAGGGGCAGGCCGCTTCCTATCGCGAATCGGTCTTACCCTTGTCCGTTACCGCGCGCGTTGCGGTCGAAGCCGGCGTCGAGCAGGGTTGGCAACGATACCTGGGCGCCCGGGGCCGTTTTCTGGGGATGACCGGCTTCGGCGCCTCGGCCCCTTACAGCGTCCTGGCCAAACGCTTCGGCTTCACGACCGAGAACGTCGTCACGCTGGCCCACGAGGTCTTGGCGGCCGAATGACGGCATGATCTTCGTCATTTCAGCCGCAGCCGATAACACGCAATCTCCTGGTCGTTGCGCACAAAAAGGCACTCTCGCGCAATTACTGGATGGTTCCATGTCTTGCCTTCGATGGCCTGGAACCGGGCAATCTCCTCGTGTGCCTCGGGCGTGGCATGCAGCAATACGACTTCGCCGGTCTCCGAGATCACGAGCAAGAGCCGCTCGTCGGCGACCAGCAGCACCTGCCCGTGTCCGTAACGCCCCTTTTTCCAACGCCGCTTACCTGTTTCGAGGTCGCTACAACAGAAAATGCCGCCGTCAAAGCCATAAGCGAAACCGTCTTGAATCACGAAATCGTTGTAACCGGGTCTCATCGCCTTCGACTGCCAGCCCTTCGCGACCGTCCAGGCGTCTCCGCGTCGGCCTATGTCCAAACGCACGATCCCCAAATCCTCAGAGCCGACGACGACGCTGGCGGCGCCCGTGGTCATTGGCTGCACGGCGCGCCACATGCCCGGTGCCGCACCCTCATATTCCCACAGGATCTTGCCTGAGAGTGGCTCGACACCAACTAAACCTGTATCGCTGAGAAACAAGACTTGCGGCTCTCCATCGAACCAGGCAAGCTGGGCGGAACTGTAGCTGATCGGACCGGTCGCGGCGGTCCAGGCAAGTTCGCCGCTATCGGTGTGGTACGCGAGCAACCCCTTTCCATCTTTGCCACCGGCATAAGCGATCACCAGACCTTCGATGACCAGCGGAGAGCTGGAAAAACCCCACATGGGTGTGGCGGCGCCGGAGTCGTCTGCGATATTGCGTGACCAGGCCACTTTGCCCGTCGCGGCGTCGAGGCAGTTTAATATGCCCGTCGCGCCTTGGGAATAAATGCGGCCGTCCGCGAAAGTTGGTGTACCCCTGGGGCCATCGCCTCCTTGGCTGTCGCGTAAGCGGGCTGTATCTTCGTGCGACCAGATCCTGCCTCCCGTGGCGGCATCGAGCGAAACTACTGCTTCCCGCTCGCCGACCTGCTCTTGCGTGAACAACCGGTCTCCGACGACTGCGATCGAAGACCACGCCGGCCCGATCCGATGCCGCCAGACAAGTTGCGGCGGGGCCGTCTCCCAGTGGTTTGCAATCTCGATGCCGCGCACCTGGCCGTCGCGCTGGGCACCGCGGAAGGCTGGCCAGTCGCCTGGGCCAGGTTCGAGCACTGTGCCCTGGTCACGGTCGAAGGTTTCGCCCGATCCCACCGCGCCGTCGCCGGTTCGCGACCTCTCCGAAAGGTAAGCGTCTTCCGTGCGCGGGGCCCAGCGCCAGCGAATGTCGGCCTTCAGGTCGCCGGACAGGCCATCCATTCGAATGAGCGTGAAATACATCCAGGCAACGACGATTGTCGCGATCATGCCCGCGCGCTGGATTCGTGGCGATCGCTTGCGCGCCACGAACAACCAGGCGGCCCATGCTGTAAAAACGACGGGCAAACCCGAAAACAACACGCCGAACGTGCCGAGCGTTTTTTGCGAAAGCATGATCGCCGCGGCTCCGCCGACAACGGCGGCCCCCATTCCCCATAGCCGGTCGGCGAGCCTTGTCGACCGGTGCGCCAACCACCAAATCGGAAATAGCAGCGTCAAAAGGGCGGTTGCCCCGGCGCGGCTCAGAAACGCCGTCGAAATCGGTAGTTCCGGCAAGCTGATCGCGAACACGAACGACCAGAACGCCGCCACCAGGAGCAATCCGGGCCAGATGCGCGGCGGCCGTGGCGGCGCGGATGGTTGCGCGGAGGTGGTTTGTTCGTCTGCGTGTGTGGGGATATCGTCATTTGCCATGAATCTTCTCCTCGCCCATTCAGTCGCCTATTTCGACAATCGCCTTGATGACTCCCGACTCGGGGCGGGTAAAGGAAGGGAAGACGTCGATCAGTTCCTCGAACGCGGCGCGGTGGGTGATCCACGGCGTGGTGTCGAGGCGTCCTTCTTCGATGAGTTGGATGATCCGAACGAAGTCTTTCGACAATGCGTTACGCGAACAAAGAAGCGTCCCCTCGGGTTTATGGAACGCCGCGTGGCGGAAGTGGACCTCGTCGGTCGTGATGCCGACAAACACCAGCCGCCCGGCGTGCGTGATCAGGCCGAACGCACCGGACATCGACGCGCTGTTGCCGGTGGCGTCGATCACTACGTCGGGTAGATGGCCAGAAGTCACATCACGCAGCTCCTGTTCCAGACGGTCGGACGGCTGGAACGTGTGGGTAACGCCCATCGTGCGCCGGCAGAATTCGAGCCGCTCGGCGTTAACGTCGAGCATGATGATCTTCGCACCGGTGAGCTTGGCGAACTCGAGCGTGGCCAGGCCAATGGGCCCGGCGCCGATGATCAGGCACGATTCCTCCGATCGTAGCGCGGCGCGGTCGACCGCGTGGCAGCCGATCGCCAGCGTTTCAACCAAGGCGAGCTGCTCGAAGCTGAGCCGGCGCGAGATGTGCAACTTGCGCGCCGGCACCAGGAACCGAGGACGCAGGCCTCCGTCGCAATGGACCCCCAATGTCTGGTGCTTCTCGCAACAGTTCGTGTGGCCTCGCAAACACGCGTAGCATTGCTGGCAATTGATATAGGGTTCGACCGAGCAGCGGTCGCCGGGCTTGACGCGCGTGACGTCCGGGGCGACGTCGAGCACTTCGACCCCCAACTCGTGGCCCGGAATGCGCGGATAGCTGAAGAACGGCATCTTGCCCAGGTAACCGCCGATATCGGTGCCGCAGATGCCGACGTTGTGTACGCGAACGAGCGCTTCGCCCGCGCCGGGCTTCTCCGGACCGGAGATCTCGACGCGTTTGAATTGCCTGGGAGCTTCGAGTGAAATGGCTTTCATGTTGAATCGTTGTTTTCCGGCCGCCCTTCGGCGTAGAACCAATTATGAATCGGTCGCAGAATGTCGAGGACTTCGTCAAGTAGCGTTTGATCGAGTGGCAGGTCGGCCCAGGTGACCCACTTCTTGACGTTCTCGGGGTTCGCCGAGCCGACGATACAGGTGGCCATGTCGGGATGCGACAACGAGAACTGAAGCGCCAACTGGGCGATGTCGACGCCGCGCCCGGCGCAATGGGCCGCGGCGCGGCGGCAGGTCGCGCGCACCGCCTCCGTCGCCTTGTGCCATCGCGGCAATGGCGAATTCGTCAGCAACCTGGCCGAGAACGGCGCCGCGTTCATGGTGCCGATCCCTTTCGACTTCAAGTACGGCACCAGCTCGGCAAGCATCGTATTCTGCAGCGTGAAATGATTGTACGAAAGAACCACGTCCAGCTCGGTGCGATCGAGAATATAGCGGAAGATGTTCATGGGGTATCCGCTGACGCCGATGAACCGCAATTTGCCCTGGTCTCGGACCTTCCGCAGCGCGGGCAACGTCTCATCGACAATCTGCGACATGTCGACGAATTCGATGTCGTGGCAGAGCATGATGTCGAGGTACTCCACGCCCATCCGCTCCAGGCTGAGATCGACGCTTTCCACCACGCGACGGGCGGAGAAATCGAAATGCGCCGGCGCGTAGCGACCCAGTTTACTGCCGAGGTAGTATTGATCGCGCGGTACACCGCGTAACGCCGTCCCCAAAAGGCACTCGCTCAAACCGCGCCCATAGTAGGGCGAGGTGTCGATGAAGTTCATGCCCGCCTCGAGCGCCACGCGGACCGAGCGGGTTGCCTCCTGAAAATCGACCGGGCGGAACTCCTGCCCCAGCGACGATGCGCCGTAGCTCAGCACCGACAATTTCAAGCCCGTCCGGCCGAGAGATCGCAACTGCATGGCTATCAGGTCCCACTATCGCACGAATCAGGCCCGTGAGCGGGCATTTTACAGTCAAGGGACTGAAAGTTACATGGGTCGACGCGAAATCGCCGTGCTCGCACGAATTAGTGCGAAATCAACTTCGAAGAAGTGGCCGCACTTGCAAGAATCCCAAGCCGGCAGGAAATGACACAGGCCAGCTCACGACGCCGAATCGTCGTCGGTGATGAGACGAATGTCTGCGATGCCAGCATCGGTTCCTGCGTCGAGAACCATTACCAGCGCCCCGTGCTTGCACTCGCCGTGGGCACGGACGGTCATGTGGTCGCTTGCCACCTCGCGCAGCTTGGCAATCACGTCCTGACGGCTCAAGGCCTCTTCGCCGTCGACCAGTACCATGCTGTCGGCTTCGATCCGTACTGTCACGGTGGCCTCGTTCGATGGGCTGAGCGACTGTCCCGGACCGGACGGATTCTGTTCGGCCGTCGGCACGGAAATCGAAGCTTGCATTGCGTGCATCGAGGTAACCATGAAGAAGATCAGGAGAAAAAAGACGATGTCCACCATCGCGGTCATGTCGATTAAGTCTTCTTCCTTGTGCTTGGGGGTTCCTCAAGACTCCGAATCGTCGTCGGTGATCAGACGAACGTCGTCGATCCCGGCATCGGTGCCGGCGTCGAGCACCATCACCACCGTGCCGTGATGGCATTCGCCGTGGGCGCGCACGGTCATGTGGCCTCCTCCCGCTTCGCGGAGCTTGGCAATCACGTCCTGGCGGCTCAAGGCCTCCTCGCCGTCGACCAACACCATGCTGTCGGCTTCGATACGGACGTTGACGGTGTCGTCGGTCGTCTGGCTCGTCGAAGGCCCCGAGCCCTTTTCCTTTTGTTCCGCCGGCGGCACGGAGATCGAGGCTTGCAGGGCGTGCATTGAGGTGACCATGAAGAAGATCAGCAGAAAGAAGACGATGTCGACCATGGCGGTCATGTCGATCAGGTCTTCTTCCACTTCATGGGCGCTCTTCGCAAGCAATGCGCCGCCGTCCCCCTCACCACTTCCGTGCTCGGCGTCCGGCCGCGGCTCGGGCCCCGGCACGTAGATCGCTTCGCGGCAGCGTGGGCAAAGCGCTCGTTTGCCCGCGTGGCTGGCGGGGGCCTTGATCTTCTTGCCGCAGCTCGGGCAACTCAATCGGATCGTCATGGAACGGCTCAAAGAGATTCAATTCGTTTCATGCACACCCAGGTATAGCTTGATCTCGCCGGCGTCGTTGGCGAACCTCATCAACTCAGACACGTCCTTGTGGGAGACGTTCTGCTCGGCTTTGATGATCACTCGGTCGTGTCCCGCGGCGAGCATTTTTTCGACGGCTGCCTGGATTGCCTTCTCTTGCTCGGCCGCCGCGATCGGCTTGGCGCCACTCCCTTCTCCCAGGGTAACCTGCGGGCCGCGCTCACCCCCGCCCGCCATGACGTTGATGATCACTGCGCCGTCCGTGTCAGCCGGCGTGCAGTGTGCCGCCTGCGCCAGGTCGATTTCGGCCATGGCCGAAACCAGGGCCGTGACCATGAAATAGATATTCATCATGAACACCAGGTCGATCATGGCTGTGATGTCGAACTCTGCTTCCTCCTGGTGCCGCTTGGCGGGCAGCAGCGAGCCATCTTCGCCATCGGCCGCAAACAACTCGGCTCCGTGCATGACTCAGGCTCCTCGGATCTCGCCGTAGGTGACGGCACAAACAGTGTGCCTACGATTAACGGACTTCTTGTGGGGCGAATTCGCCGGAGGTGATCACCTCGAGCAACTTGCCCAGGCCGGCGCTGACCGCTTCTTGCATCTTCTGCATTCGGATACGGACAATCGAGAGCAGGAAGTTGAGCGGGATCGCGGTGAGCAGTCCCATCGCGGTGCAAACCAGCGCGATACTGATTTCCTTGGCGATGTGGTGCGGTTCGACCTTTTCGCCGGTCCCGATCCGGCCGAAGGCGGCCATCATCCCCAACACGGTGCCGAACAGTCCCAAGAGTGGCCCGGCCTTGATCGCCGTCACGATCCAACTGATGCGGTGTTCGAGGTCCATCAGCACGTCTTGATGGAAATGTTCGGCCAGCATTTTGCGGAGTTTCGCCGGAGGCATTTCGGCGTTTGCAATTGCCTCGGCGGCGAAATGAGGTAGCGCGCGGCTATCGCCCTCGCAGAGGTCGAGCGCCCCGTCGGTATCGTTGGCGGCGAGTCGTTCGCAGACCTCGTCAACGAAGTCTTCCGCGGCGCGCCGATTGCGAAAGCTGAGCTGGCGCAAACGCCGCCATACGACGATAAAACAATAGGCGCCCCACAGGCCATTCATGGCCAAGAAAAGATAGGTGGCGGTATCGCCCACCGCGCGGATCAGCGCGTTTAAACTTTCCATTTCAGCCTCGCGACTCCCATGGGTGAATTCGCGTCCGTGACCATGACTTCTCCATTAGTTCCAAACAATCCTTCATGCTAGCCGTTGGCACAACGGCTTGCAACGGTTTTTCAACGATTGTGTCCGGCCGGCTGATGGACTTTTCGGCGCCAGTGTGGTGGAATAGAGTTCTCACCCCAGTCCTTGAATCCCACCGACGAATGGGTCGCAGGCCATGCCCGCTGGTTCTCTAAAAGCGATTCACTTCCTCCGGCACGCCGGCAATGTCGGAAACGGGGGTCTAACCCCAAGATACCCTCGAAGCGGGTGGGCTCGCCTGCCAGCGTGGGTGGGAATCTTGTCGTTGACCTTGCTGCCGCTTTCCAGGCCCGGTATCACCGCCGAGCCGGTGGGCACGAGCGCGGTCGACTTCAACCGTGACATCAAGCCGATCCTTTCCAATGCTTGTTTCAAGTGCCACGGGCCGGATCCAGCGGCGCGCAAGGGAGGGACCGACGGCCTGCGGCTCGATGTGGCCGAGGGGGCGACGGCCGACCTGGGAGGCTATGCCGCCGTCGTGCCCGATCAGCCTGATATGAGCGAATTAATTGCCCGCATCACGTCCACCGATCCCGCCAGCGTTATGCCTCCTCCCTCGACCGGCAAGAAGCTGAGCTCACGCGAGATCGAGTTGCTTTCGGCCTGGATTCGCGACGGGGCGAAGTACGCCGGGCATTGGTCGTACGCGAAGCCGGTGCGGCCGGTACCGCCGGCGGCGCAAGACGATCCCTGGCCGCGGAATGAAATCGACCGTTTCATCCTCAGCCGGTTGCACCGCGAAGGATTGCAGCCGTCGCCCGAGGCCGACCGCTACGCGCTGGCTCGCCGCGTGTCGCTGGATTTGACCGGCTTACCCCCTTCCATCGAAGAGACCGATGAGTTCGTCTCCGACACCGATCCCGGAGCCTACGAAAAACTGGTCGAACGGCTGTTGGAGAAGCCGGCCTACGGCGAGCACTGGGCGCGTATGTGGCTCGACCTGGCCCGCTACGCCGATTCGGCGGGCTACGCCGACGATCCCTTGCGCACGATCTGGCTTTATCGCGACTACGTGATCCGCTCGCTGAACGCGAACAAGCCGTTCGATCAGTTCACCGTCGAGCAATTGGCGGGTGACCTGTTGCCCGGTGCAACTGAAGAGCAGCTCATCGCCACGGCCTTTCACCGCAACACGCTGACCAACAATGAGGGCGGCACAAACGACGAGGAATTCCGCAACGTGGCCATTGTCGACCGGGTCAATACGACCCTGGCCGTTTGGATGGGCACGACCGTGGCCTGCGCCCAGTGCCACGACCACAAGTACGACCCGATCACGCAGCAAGACTTCTTCCGTTTCTTCGCCTTCTTCAACAATACCGAGGACGCCGATCGGGGAGATGAATCGCCCCTGCTTTCCGTCTATACCGACGAGCAACAGCGCCAGCGGACGACATGGCAGGAGCAACTGGCCTCGTTGGAACGCACACTGCGCACGCCGACTGATGAACTGCGGGCGGCCCAGGAGCGTTGGGAGCGAAGCTTTCCTCTCGATTTGAAGTGGCAGCCGCTCGTGCCGGCTGCCGTGGTATCGCAAGCGGGTGCTGCCGTGGCGCTGGCCGGGGACGGCGACGTGCGTATTGCGGCGGGGGCTGTCAACGACACCTACACAGTCGAAATACCCGTGGCGGCAGACAGCTTCGCGGTCGGCGCCAATGGTGTGCCTGCATTGTGGGCGCTGAAGCTCGAGGCACTTCCCGACGAGTCCCTGGCAGCCAAAGGCCCTGGCCACGCCGACGGCAATTTCGTGCTTACCGGCTTCGACGCCGTGGTCACTCCACCCGCCGATCTGGCGCCGGCCGGGCGGTATGTGCGTATCGAATTGCCCGGCGCCGACAAGATGCTTTCGCTGGCCGAAGTGCAGGTGTTCCATGGCGGCGAAAACGTGGCGCTCCGGGGTGAAGCCTCGCAAAGCAGCACGGCCTTCGAAGGAGCAGCGAAACTGGCCATCGACGGCAACACCGACGGGCGTTTTGTCGAAGCCAAGTCGACCACGCACACGGCCGCTTCGGAGAACCCCTGGTGGGAAGTCGATCTCAAATCCATTCAGCCGATCGACCGGATCGTGGTTTTCAACCGCACGGACCCTACTACCGAGGATCGACTGAGCAACTTTCGCCTGCTGGTGCTCAACGAACTTCGCGAGCCGGTTTGGCAACAGACCGTCGCCGTCGCCCCAAAACCCAGCACAGAGTTCTCGACAAACGGTGCGCGCAAGATCGAGTTGAACGTCGCCGTGGCCGATTACACGCAAGCCGGCTTTGAACCGATGCATGTGCTCGTCAACCCCGATCCGAAGCAGAAAGGCTGGGCGATTGGTGGTGCGACGGGCTTGTCGCACGCGCTGACACTGGTAGCAAAGAGCGGCACGGAGCTCAAGGCCGGCGCGAAACTCACCGTGACGCTCACGCACGCCTCTCAGTTTGCCAAACACACGCTGGGACGCTTCCGGCTGTCGCTTGCCTTCGACCCGCGGGCAGCCGAGCTTGCCCGCACGCCGCCGTTGGTGGTCGAAGCACTGCACGTGCCTGCCGGCCAGCGCACCGCGGCGCAGGCGGAATTGGTCGTAGGGCATTTCCTGTCGCTGGCGCCGGAACTGGAGCCGGCGCGGCGGCAAGCGGCCGAACTGACAAAGCAACTGGCGGAGCAGAAGCCCGCCACCGTGCCGATCCTGCGCGAGCTTGCCGAGGGGCAGCGACGCGCGACGCGCATCCAGCACCGTGGCAACTTCCTCGACCTGGGCGCCGAAGTGAGCGAGGGGACGCCGGCGGCACTGCCGCCGCTGCCCGAGGGCGCCCCGCGGAACCGCCTGACGCTGGCCCGCTGGCTGGTCGACGAGAATAACCCGCTCACGCCGCGCGTGATCGCCAACCGTTACTGGGAGCAGCTTTTCGGCACCGGCATCGTCGCCACCAGCGAGGAGTTCGGAGCGCAGGGTGAGATGCCGTTCCATCCCGAGTTGCTCGATTGGCTGGCGACCGAACTGGTGGATTCGCATTGGGACATGAAGGCCTTGGTGAAGCTACTGGTCATGTCGGCCACGTATCGTCAGTCGTCGCGGGTCACGCCTGAGTTGGACCAGCGCGACCCGGACAACCGGCTGCTGGCCCGCGGCCCCCGAGTGCGGCTCTCGGCCGAGATGGTTCGCGACCAGGCGTTGTTTGCCGGCGGTCTGTTGAGCGCAAGGATCTACGGACCGTCCGTGAAGCCTCGGCAGCCGTCGATGGGAGTCAACGCGGCGTTCGGCGGCGGCATCGACTGGCAGACGAGCGACGGTGAAGACCGCTACCGCCGCGCACTCTATACGATGTGGCGGCGTTCGAACCCCTACCCCTCGATGGCCACGTTCGACGCGCCCAATCGCGAGGTCTGCACGGTGCGGCGGGCGCGCACAAATACGCCGTTGCAGGCACTGGTCACGCTGAACGACCCGGTGTTCGTCGAGGCGGCGCAAGCGCTGGCCCGGCGGGCCGTGTCGGCCGGCGGTTCTACGGCGGCCGACCGAGCGCGATACGCGTTTCGGGTGTGCCTGGCGCGGCCGCCGTACGACGACGAGCTGGCCCGGTTGGTGCAACTTTACGAGCGGAGCCTGGCCCGTTTTGCCCAAAGCCCCGAAGAGGCCAGGCGACTGGCCACCGAGCCTTTGGGTGAGGTGCCGGCGGAGACGAACCTTTCCGAGTTGGCGGCCTGGACGGTGGTGGGAAACGTGTTGTTGAATCTGGATGAAACGATGATGAAACGATGACGTGGGAACGTACACATTTTGATACCATCTTGGCCGGCGGTGCCCGCCGTATCCCAAAGAAACAAGGACCACCCTCATGGCCTGCGATTCCAATCTAAAATCCAAGATCCAAAATCCAGAATCGCTGCTGCACCAGACTCGCCGGCACTTCCTCAAGGATTGCCAGACGGGGCTGGGTGCCTTGGCTCTGGGGTCGTTCCTGGCGCGCGATTTACCTGCCGCCACGACGGCCGCGGTCAACCCGTTGGCGCCGAAGGCGCCGCACTTTGCGCCCCAGGCCAAGCGTGTCATCTATCTGCACCTGACCGGCTCACCGCCCCACTTGGACCTGTACGACTACAAGCCCGAACTGGTCAAGCTCAATGGCGAACCTTGCCCTGAGACGTTCCTCAAGGGAAAGCGGTTCGCGTTCACCTCCGGTACGCCCAAGTTGCTGGGAACGCCGCGGACGTTCGCGCAGCACGGCAAAGGAGGCGTGTGGCTCTCCGACGCGATCCCGCACTTGCACGAAGTGGCTGACGAAATGTGCGTCATTCGCTCGATGACCACCGACCAGTTCAACCACGCCCCAGCCGAACTGCTGCTCTACACCGGCTCGCCGCGCTCGGGACGGCCCTCGATGGGCGCCTGGGCCACCTATGGCTTGGGATCGGAAAACGAGAACCTGCCGGGCTTCGTGGTGCTGATCTCCAGCGGCGTGCAGCCCAACGGTGGGAACAACTCTTTCGGCAGCGGCTTCCTGCCCTCGGTTTACCAGGGCGTGCAGTGCCGCTCAAAGGGCGACCCAGTGCTCTATGCTTCGGACCCGCCGGGCATGAACCGCGAATCGCGCCGTGAAACACTCGACGCGCTGCGCGACTTGAATGAGATTCAGGCCCGTGAACTGGGCCACCCCGAAACCCTGACGCGCATCGCTCAATACGAGCTGGCGTTCCGCATGCAGACGGCGGTGCCCGAAGTCATGGACATGTCGCGAGAGTCGGCCGACACGCTGACGGCCTACGGTGCCCAGCCCGGCGCGGCGAGCTTCGCCAACAATTGCCTCCTGGCGCGGCGGCTGGTCGAACAAGGGGTGCGGTACGTACAACTCTTCGACTGGGGCTGGGATTTCCACGGCACGGGCCCGGGCGAGGACATTCGCGATGGGCTCACGAACAAGTGCGCCACGATGGACAAGCCGGTTTCGGCGCTGATCAAGGACCTCAAGCAACGCGGGCTATTGGACGAGACCCTGATCATTTGCGGCGGTGAGTTTGGCCGCACGCCCTTTCGCGAGGGGCGCACGGCGGGCGGAAGCACCTTGGGCCGCGACCATTTCCCCGACTGCTATTCGATGTGGCTGGCGGGCGGTGGCATCAAGGGGGGCTATACTCACGGCGAATCGGATGAGCTGGGCTTTTCGATCGCCCGCGACAAGGTCCACGTCCACGACCTGCAAGCCACGATCATGCACCTGCTGGGGTTCGACCACACACGGCTGTCGTACCGTTTCCAGGGCCGCGATTACCGGCTCACTGACGTTCACGGCGAGGTCGTGCGGGCCGTTCTGGCGTGAATTCCCGTTCATCGTCCGCTGGCCGAAGCGGAAAGGCAAGCGGCCTTACAGTTCGTTCGAGGGTACCGCGGTGTGCCGGTGCGTGCCGCACTGGTCGACGCCGTCGCCGTTCCAATCGCCCACCACGGGTGTGTCGCCCTCGGCGCCGAGCTCGTGACGTAGATCGCGCTCGTCGAGCGAGCCGTCGTGGTTGATGTCGACCAGCCAGACGCCTTCGCGGTAGACGCCCAACTCATCGACGCCGTCGCCGTCGAAGTCGCCGACGACGGGCCGGTCGCCGCGCTGTCCAAGATGAACAGTGATGTCTTTTTCACCATGCTTGCCGTCGCCGTCGACGTCGAGAACGAACTGACCGTCGCGGAACACGCCGATCGTATCGACGCCGGTCCCCGTCCAGTCACCGGCGATGGGCACATCGCCGGGCGTTCCGTAATGGAACACATGGTCGATCAGGTCCTCTCGAGGCACACCGTCGCGAGTTCGTTTGATCGTCCGCCAGCCGAGTGTGGCGTTGTCGCGTTCCGGCGGCATGTTCTTGTGAGCGCCGGTCGGGAAATTCTCCGGGTGCGGCAGGCCAGGTTCCGTGGCCACCGCCCGCGGGTCGCGAGGCCAGGCCGGCCCGTAGATGCCGATATCGGTCTTTCCGTCGCCGTCCCAGTCGCCGGTCACAGGCCGGTCGCCGGCCGAGCCGAGTTTGGCCCACAGGTCGCCTTCGTCCCAGACGCCGTTGCCGTTCAGGTCGAGGAACCACTCGCCGTCCATGAACACGCCGATTTCGGTGGTGCCGTCGCCGTTGAAGTCGCCCGTGACGGGAATCGAACCGCGCATTCCGAAGATGGCGCTGGCCGGTTCGTTTCGATCGTTCGGTTCGCCTTTCATTGTCCACAACGAATCGCGCAAGCCAGCGTTGTTCCAGGAAATGTTCGTCGAACGGGCGCGTGTGAGACGCAGCAGGGCTTCGTTGGCGCGGCGATCGCCGCGCGGCCAACCGGCATCGACCACGCTCAAGTGCCATGTCATCCCGGTCACGCGGGAACTGGCGTAGATCGGCGGCGCCAAGACCGGTGGCGCGGAAGGAGGCGAAGGCGACCCCAATGGTGGCAAGGGGGCCGGCACGACCTGGGCAAACACCTGTGGCGGCGCCTGCGGTGGGGGAATGAGGGGTGGAGGCGGCTGCTGGACCACCAGCACCACGCTGAAATTATTCTCGATCGAACTCTGCCCCGCTCCCAGCGGAATCGAAACGATTGCATCGTTGGTGCCCACTGCCTGCAACAAGGCGTCGGAGGCCGAGACGTCCAAGCTTTCGGCGCCGGCCGAGATCAATGTTGGGTTGATCGCCAATCCACCCAGCGAACCAACCGTGTTCACGCCGCTGACGTAGCCCCCCGGCGGTACTTCGACCACGGAATACAAACCATGTGGCAAATTGGTGAACAGGTAGAAACCATTGGCGTCTGTCGTGACCTGGATTGGGTTGCCATGCTGATCGAGCAACAGGGCGCCGGAAGCATCGGCCAATTCGAGTGTAACCCCCGCGATCGGTGCATCGCCTGGCCGGCGCACGCCGTCGCGGATCGTGGGCAGCGTCGCCAGAATGCCCGGCAGATCCTGGGCAACGTTCTTGGTCTGAATCGCGGGGCCGTCCTGAAACACATAACCTGAGATCGAGCCGCCGGGCTGAATGTAAAAATCGTACCGAACGCCGTTTTCGCCGGACGTTAGCGGAACATTGCCCAGAGTCTGCAAGCCTTGCGTCGTGCCGCCATAGTTGCCTATGAGGTCGTCGACGGCAAAGTAACCAACTGGCACGAGCTCGTGGACGGTATAATTTCCCGGCTGCATGCCTTGGAAAATGTACGTGCCGTTGGGGGCCGTCGTCGTGGTCGAAAGCACACTGCCATTCTGGTCCAACAATTGCACGGTGACGCCGCCCAAGGGCGTCGAGTTGGCGTCGTGAGTTCCAACGAGCGATACGCGAACGGTGCCGGCGAGGCTCACCGGCTGCTGCAGGCAGAAATCGTATTGCACTCCATTCTGGCCGGAAGTGAGCACGATGTTGGACGTAGTTTGCGAATCGGCCGTTGTGCCGTCGTTTGTACCGTTCACGTTCCCCAAGTCGGCGTCGACGGCGTAGTATCCCGCCGGCAGCAGATCATGCACCGAATAAGTACCTGCGGTGAGGTTCGTGAAATGGTAAGTGCCATCGGCCGCGGTGGTGGTGGTCGCCACGACCTTGCCGGAGGTATCGAGCAACTGGACCGTTACGCCTCCCAGCGGTGGCGAGTTGGCATCGCCCGCGGTATCGCAGTTGCCGACGGGAGGAACGCGAACGGTGCCCGTGATGCTCACCGGCTGCTGCAGGCAAAAATCGTATTGCACACCGTGCTGACCCGACGTGAGCAAAATATTGGTAGTTGTTTGCAAATTGACCGTGGTTCCGTCGTCGGAGCCGTTGACGTTGCCCAAGTCGGCGTCGACGGCGTAATATCCCGCGGGCACCAGTTCGTGGACAGAATAGGTCCCGGCCTTGAGGTTCGTAAAATGATAGGTGCCATCGGCCGCGGTGGTGGTGGTCGCCAGAATGTTGCCGTTGGAATCAAGCAACTGGACGGTCACTCCACCGAGCGGCGGCGAGTTGGCATCGCCAGCCGTGTCGCAGTTGCCGACGGGCGGCACGCGAACCGTGCCCGTGATACTCACCGGCTGCTGCAGGCAGAAGTCGTATTGCACACCATTCTGGCCGGACGTAAGCACGATGTTTGATGTGGTTTGCAAATCAACGGTCGTTCCGTCGTTTGTACCGTTCACGTTTCCCAGGTCGGCGTCGACGGCATAGTAGCCGTTTGGCACCAGCTCATGTTCGGAATAGGTACCTGGCTGGAGGTTTGAAAAGCGGTAAGTTCCATCGGCCGCGGTGGTGGTGGTCGCCAGCACTTTGCCGGAGGAATCGAGCAACTGAATGGTCACTCCGCCCAGCGGTGGCGAATTGGCATCGCCCGCCGTGTCGCAGTTGCCGACGGGCGGCACGCGAACCGTGCCCGTGATGCTCACAGGCTGCTGCAGGCAAAAGTCGTACTGGACTCCGTTCTGGCCGGATGTGAGCAGGATATTCGACGTGGTTTGCAAATCGACAGTCGTCCCGTCGTTCGTACCGTTCACGTTCCCCAGGTCGGCGTCGACGGCATAGTATCCCGCCGGCACCAATTCATGCACCGAATACGTCCCAGCCTTGAGGTTCGTAAAATGGTACGTGCCATCGGCTGCGGTGGTGGTGGTTGCTAATAGAGTTCCGTTGGAATCGAGCAACTGGATCGTCACGCCTCCCAGCGGCGGCGAGTTGGCGTCGCCAGCCGTGTCGCAGTTGCCGACGGGCGGCACGCGAACCGTGCCCGTGATGCTCACAGGCTGCTGCAGGCAAAAGTCGTATTGCACGCCGTTCTGGCCCGAGGTGAGTAGGATATTCGAGGTCGTCTGCAAGTCGACGGTCGTTCCGTCGTTGGCACCGTTCACGTTTCCCAGGTCGGCGTCGACGGCGTAGTATCCCGCCGGCACCAATTCATGCACCGAATACGTTCCGGCCTTGAGGTTCGTGAAATGGTACGTGCCATCGGCCGCGGTGGTAGTGGTTGCTAATAGGGTTCCGTTGGAATCGAGCAACTGGATCGTCACACCGCCTAACGGCGGTGAGTTGGCGTCGCCAGCGGTGTCGCAATTGCCGATGGGAGGTACGCGAACCGTGCCCGTGATACTGACCGGCTGCTGTAAACAGAAGTCGTACTGGACTCCGTTCTGGTTCGAGGTAAGCACGATGTTCGACGTCGTCTGCAAGTCGACGGTCGTTCCGTCGTTCGTACCATTCACGTTTCCCAAGTCCGCATCGACGGCGTAGTAACCCGCCGGCACAAGGTCGTGAACCGTGAATTTTCCGGCGCGCAAATTGGTAAAACTGTACGTGCCATCCGCCGCGGTGGTTGTTGTTTGCAGGACGTTACCTTGGGCGTCGAGTAGTTGGATCGTCACTCCTCCAAGTGGCGGCGAGTTTGCGTCGCCGGCGGTGTCGCAGTTGCCGATGGGCGGTACGCGGACCGTGCCCTTGATGCTGTTGGGCAACGACTGGGAGAAGTCGAGGTCGACCACGTCCTCACCGCCGAGCACGTCGATCTGACTGAGCAGATTGGGGTTCACCGCGACGCCATACTTCGCGCCCCCGAAATTGCCCGGCGACGAGCCGACGGCAAAGTAGCCTGTCGGCTGCGTTTCGACGACCTGGTAATCGCCCGGCAACACACCCGTGATCTTGTAGTGGCCGTTGGCGTCGGTCGTCGTGGTCACACCTGTCGAGACGTACGTACCGTTGACGTTCTGCAAGAGCGTAAGCTGCACTCCGGCGATGCCGGGGTCGTCTCCGTGTCTCTGGTTGTCGAGTTCGGGGTTATAGTACACGTCGCCTTCCAGCATGATCGGCAGGGGCGTCTGCTGGCCGCTGGCGAAGGCCCCTGCGGTATAGACCGTTTGATCGGTATTGTTGACCGTCGTCCCGCCGATCAGCCCGCCGAGATAACTATCTGCCGGGAGCGGAAGTCCGCTGGTTTGCTCGGCCGGATTGAAGGCGTCGAAAAACGTGCCGGTGGCGGTGAAATCCTGGTAATGGGGCGCCGAGAACAGGCCGACCAGCTTCGAGTTCTCGAATTCCTTTCCGTTGACGGTGGCGTCGGCGCCGTGCGGCCCCAGGTCATCGACGTCGACCGTGAACACGAGCTGTTTGCCGGCGGTGAAGCCGTTGAAATTCAATGTGAGGATGGTGCTGCCGTTGGCAGGGTTTTGGCCCGAAACGTCGAAGCCATTGTGAGAAGCGATCGCCAACGGGTTCGAGCCATAGACGCCCGGCACGATGGGAGTGGTGTTGAAGAACGGATCTTCCGCCTGGGCGACGGGGTTGCCGTTGGGGTCAGTCGAGATCGTGAGTTGTTTCAGCTCGGTGCCCGCCGCGCCGCCGCTCCAGGTGACCGTGAACGTGTTGGGTATCGTGTCGAGACCGTTATGTGCATCGTCGTAGACGGCGCCGAGTTGGAGCACGGGTGCGCCGTTGAGCAGCTCCCGACGCTCGATTTGCTCGAATCGGCAGATCCGCGGTCCGACGTTCCGCGTGGCGGTCACGACTCCGCGCGCCTTATCGTTTCGCCGCCGCCATGTGAACACTTTGCTGAGTAGGCCCACCAGCACACCTCGCTAGTAGTCATATGTCATTGGTCATTGTCATTTGATTTGTAACACCATCGTCCTTCGATGGATGGCAACCAATGACATTCGAACAATGACAAGTGACCAATGACAAATGACAAGTGACAAATGACCAACTTCGCCGCTCACTTCTCATACTTTTTCTTCGCGGCCTGGCGTACGACGTTGCCCCTTCCATCGCCCGCCAGGTTCCACAGACGTACCGACGTATCGAAACTGCCCGAGGCTAAAAGACCGGTTTCGGTGTGGAAGGCCAACGAAGTGACTGAGCCAGTGTGTCCCACCAACCGCAGCACCTGGCGCGAGGCGGCCACCTCCCAAACCCGCACGATGTTGTCGCTTCCGCCCGAGACGAGCATGCCGTCGCCGCTGTAAATCAGCGCCAGGTTTTTGGCCGGTGGACCCGTCAAGACCACGATTTCAGCGCCATCGTTCGCATCGAAAACATGGATCATCCGGCCGTCGCCGCCGGTGGCCAACTGGGTCCCATCGGGCGAGAAGGCCAAAGCCCTTGCCCGCAACCGGTCTGCGGTCACTTCGAAGAGCACCTCGCCGTCGTCCAGGTTCCAGACTCGCACGCGACCGTTTTGACCGCCCGCGGCCAAGGTGCGACCGTCTGGCGAAATGGCCAGCGCTCGCACGTCGCGACCGGGCGCCTCCAGTTCCCTGAGCGGCTTGCCCGACCGACCGTCGTAGAGCCAGATCTGAGCACCATGTCCCGCCAAGGCAAGGATGGAACCGTCGGGGCTGAACCCAAGGCAGTTCACGACCTGCTCGTGATCGGCCAGGGTCCGTGCGGTGCGGCCCGTCTTCAAGTCCCAGAAATGGATGCGGTGGTCATCGCCGGCCGAAGCCAGCCAGCCAGTGACTGGATCGAAGGCCACGGCGCGGACCCAATCGGTGTGGCTTTTCAGGTCGTACAGCAACGAGCAGTCGCTCAGGTTCCAAAGCCGGACGATGTGGTCGTCGCCCGCGACGGCCAATTGCGTTCCGTCGGCGCTGATGGCCACGGCGCTGACGACCGGCGGTTCGCCTTCATGCAGGTTGACGTCTGGGCGAATGACGCGCGAGTCGGAAATTTCCTCAACCGTTTGCGACCAGGCAGTGGAGGCCCAGCCGCAGAGCAGGAGCCCAGCCAGGGCCCGAAGACGGCGCCAAAGGGTGTGCGACACGTGGTTCATCCTTGAAACACGAGGGATCGAACGCCGGGCGATCGCGCCGGCAGGACGCGGCCTCGTCGCGCCGATTCCTTGGCGCGCGAAGTCATCATCCTTATCGGCTTTGATCAAGCCTCATCCGTAGACGATCTGGCGAAAATGATCCTGTCGCGAAGGATCGTCGGACCTGGAAGGCTGGGCGATTTAGGAAGCGGCGCGAGTGCAGCTCAGCCTTCGGCAGCGGCTGTCTTGGCGGCTCGTTGTTGAACCTGTTCGAGCGTTTGTCCCAGCCGTTTGCGTCCCGCCGGCGCGGGGCTGGTCTTAGGGGCCTCTGCCTCAGATGCGGCCAGGAGCGCTTGGGGTTGGCGCAGGACGGCCAACAATTGCGGGCTGACATCTTCGCCATCGATGGGCGTTCCCAATTGTTCGACGGCGTCGGAAAAGCCCAGCAGGACGGCGCGACGCACGTTTTCTCGAATCCAGCCGTAGAATCCCAGTTTGCTCATTTCGCATCCTCCACACAGTTCCCTTGTCCGGCCCGGCTGCCCCAGATACGAGGGCGGACCCACGTTGCGGGCCGGTCAGCCGGGGAGCGAATCTTAGCGAGGGCGTGGATTCGAATACAGGTCAATTCGTCGCCGCGGCGCGGTGCCGTGGTGCGGGGTGGAGGGCGCTACGCACAACGGCCCATTCTGCCATTGAACCAACCCGCGTCAGGTATAACCATGGGAGGACAGGTGAAGCTCCTTGTGCGGCTAGCTTTGTAGAACGGAATTCATTCCGTTTGCATCGTCGGAAGCCCGGCATCGTAGAAAAACACCAATGAATTCCGTTCTACACTCTCTCTGGCACGACGAACGGCTTGCGATACTCGCGCGTCAGGTACTGGTTCGCCTCGTCGTCGCCGACGACCTTTTCCGCCGCCGCGTCGATCACCAGCTTGCGGCCGAGTCGGTACTTGAGTCCATCGAGCACCAGGCCGTTCGGGCCGGCCAGGTGTTCTTCCATCCGCGCCAAGGTCTCGTAGGCTTCCGTGTTGTCGCCGAAGGCCTTGGTGCGAGGGTTGAACGGAGTCTCCTCGCCGAGTCGCATTGAGACGTTCGCCAGGTGCCCGACGGCACTGGAATAGTGGCCTTCCAGAATATCGGCATTCAGTTCGGCCTGGTTGCGGCTGCGAACCGCCGCGAAGAAGTTGTCGAAGTGGTTGCCGGCGGCTCCAGGACCGCGCGGCGCGGCGGCGAGCGGTTCCGGCTTGTCGCTCCCCTTGGGCAAGAACTTGCCGTTGAACACCAGCCCGCCTTCACAGTGGAAGACGTTTCCCACACCCTCGCCGTGGAACTTATCGGACTTCAGGCCACGGACTTCGAACACGAGCTGCGTATCGCCGTAGTCGCAGATGGCGATCTGCGTGTTGGCGGTCTGGCCCTGGTCTTCGTAGCCGAACCGGCCGCCGAGGCTGATCACGCTCTTGGGCAAGGTCGCACCGGGAATTCCCCAGCGGGCAATATCCATCTGGTGAACTCCCTGGTTGCCGATATCGCCATTGCCCGTGTCCCAGAACCAGTGCCAATTGTAGTGCACCAGGTTCTTGTGAAACGGCTGCTCGGGCGCGGGACCGAGCCAGAGATTGAAGTCGAGTTCGCTGGGAGGCGTTTCGGGTTTCTGGAAGCCGATACTGTCGCGTGGGTTGTAGCACAATCCGCGCGCGACCAGGAGCTTGCCCGCCTTGCCACTCTTGATGAACTCGACCGCTCCGGCCCAGCCGGCGTCGGAGCGACCTTGGGTGCCGTGTGCGACAATCGACTGCTTGGCACGGGCCATTTCGACGGCGATCCTTCCCTCGCGGACATTATGGCTGCAGGGCTTTTCGACGTACACGTCCTTGCCGGCATCGCAGGCCCAGATCGTGATCAATGAGTGCCAGTGGTTCGGCGTGGCCACCGTGATCGCGTCGAGGTTCGGATCGTCGAGCGCTTGCCGCACGTCTTGCGCCGTGCGCGGTGTTGACCCACCGCCCGATTGAATTTCCTTGATGCGCGAGCCGTGCGTCCCCAAGTCAGGGTCGACCAGGTAGGTGATTTCAACGCCTTTGATCCGCAACAGCTCGTTGATATGCGCTCCGCCACGGCTGTGCAATCCGCACACGGCGACTCGGATCACATCGTTGGCGCCACGGATCTTGCCCGACGCTTTCGTGCCCGCGATCGTAAACGCCGCGCCGGCGGCCATCGAGCTCTTGAGAAACGTGCGGCGTGATTGACGTGGCATGCGAAGCTCCTTGTGCGGCTCGCTTAGTAGAACGGAATTCATTCCGTTTTCGTCGTCGGAAGCCTGGCATAGAAGAACGGAATGAATTCCGTTCTACACTTTTTCCGGCACGACGAACGGCTTGCGATACTCGCGCGTCATGAACTGGTTCGCCTCGTCGTCGCCGACGACCTTTTCCGCCGCCGCGTCGATCACCAGCTTGCGGCCGAGTCGGTACTTGAGTCCATCGAGCGCCAACCCGTTCGTGCCGGCCAGATGTTCCTCCATCCGCGCCAAAGTTTCGTAGGCCTCTTGGTTATCGCCGAACGCTTTGGTGCGAGGGTTGAACGGAGTCTCTTCACCCAGGCGCATCGAGACATTCGCCAGGTGCCCGACGGCGCTTGAATAGTGACCTTCCAGAATGTCGGCGTTCAATTCGGCCTGGTTGCGGCTGCGGACCGCCGTGATGAAGTTATCGAAGTGGTTGCCGGCGGCGCCAGGGCCGCGCGGCGCGGCGGCGATCGGTTCCGGCTTGTCGCTTCCCTTGGGCAGGAACTTGCCATTGAACACCAGCCCCCCTTCACAATGGAAAATGTTCCCAACGGTCTCGCCGTGGAACTTTTCGGTCTTCAGGCCGCGGACTTCGAACACAAGCTGCGTTTCGCCGTAGTCGCAGATGGCAATCTGCGTGTTCGCGGTCTGGCCCTGGTCGTCGTAACCAAATCGTCCGCCGAGGCTGATCACGCTTTTGGGCAAGGTCGCACCAGGAATTCCCCAGCGGGCAATATCCATCTGGTGAACTCCCTGGTTGCCGATATCGCCATTGCCCGTGTCCCAGAACCAGTGCCAGTTGTAGTGCACCAGGTTCTTGTGGAACGGCTGCTCGGGCGCGGGACCAAGCCAAAGATTAAAGTCAAGCTCGCTTGGGGGCGTTTCGGGCTTCTGGAAGTTGATGCTCCCGCGCGGTTTGTAGCACAGCCCGCGCGCGACCAGGAGCTTGCCCGCCTTGCCACTCTTGATGAACTCGACCGCTCCGGCCCAGCCGGCATCGGAACGGCTTTGGGTACCGTGCTGCACGATCGACCGTTTTGCGCGGGCCATTTCAACGGCGATCCGCCCCTCGTGGACGTTGTGGCTGCACGGCTTTTCAACGTAGACATCTTTACCAGCGTCGCAGGCCCAGATCGTGATCAGCGAATGCCAATGGTTTGGCGTAGCGACCGTGATCGCGTCGAGATTCGGATCGTCGAGCGCTTGGCGAACGTCTTGCACGGTGCGCGGGGTGCTGCCGCCGGCCGATTGGATCTCATTGACGCGCGAGCCGTGGGTCCGCAAGTCGGGGTCGATCAGGTAGGTGATTTCGACTCCTTTGATTCGTAACAGTTCGTTGACATGCGACCCGCCGCGGCCGTTCAGCCCGCACACTCCCACGCGGATCACGTCGTTTGCGCCACGGACCTTGCCCGATGCTTTCGTGCCCGCGATTGTAAACGCCGCCCCGGCAGCCAACGAGCTCTTGAGAAACGTGCGGCGGGATTGACGCGACATGGAACAGCTCCTTGGTCAATAATTTGGGGCAATTAAGGCGGGCACCGCCAAACGCATCAATATTCTACGATGGATCGGCTGGACCGCAAGCTTTTTCGAGCAGATGCGGTCGCTACGCGGCGCACCTCAGCCAGGCGGCGACGCGAGCGTACAAGCGAACTCGAACCGCACGGCGACTCTTCCCTCGCAGGTGACTTTGGCTTTGAGGAAAAAAGCGTCGGCCAACCTCTCGACCAGCTCGACTTCGATCTCAATCGTCTCGCCGGGCTTCACCATTCGCTTGAAGCGCACGTCGTTCATCCGGGTCGCCACGGGTACGCCGGCCTTATCGCCAACATGTCGGGCCAACAGCACCGCCCCCGCCTGCATCGCCGCCTCGCACAGGAGGACACCAGGCGTGAGCGGAAATCGCGGATAATGTCCCTGATAGAAGAACTCGTCGCCGTGGAACGTCTTTCGGCACACGATCCGCCGCTCTTCGCGCGCAACAATTTCGTCGATCAACAGAAACGGTTCGCGGTGCGGGATCGCGGCGTGGATTTCGGCAAGACTCATTTCGGTGTACACCGGGGGGCTAACGCCCCCCGCTCGCCAAGGTGTCTTCGATTTCGAGCAGCGTCATGTTGGGGTGGCCTCGCTCTCGGCTGCAGCAGTCCGCGGCGCCGCGCAGCTCTTCATCAAATATCCGTCGACGTCGTTGGCCACGATCACACCGTAGTTCATCGCCCCAAGCCATCCCGACATAATGATCCCCACGCTGCCGGCGTGGTACAATCCGGCGATTTGTTCGGGCACGGCGCGGCTTACGGCCAGCCCCTCGAATTTGGTGCCGAAACTGGCCCCCAGTTGGTGTTTGGTGAAGTGCTCGAAGGTCCGCGGCGTGGAAGCCTCGACGTGGTCGAGCTTCTCACGAATGTCGGGCACGTACTTGGCCACGGCGTCGAGCGTGGTTTCGATCAGGTCCCGCTTGCCGGCCAGGTACTCGTCGTCCGACAGCCCGGCCCAATCGTGGTAGTTGGCATTCGTGCTGGAGACGATCAGCGAGCGGTCGCTGCCCGGCCGGGTGCGGGGGTAATAGAAGGAATACGTGCGGCTGGTGACGTCGCGGCTGAGCAGCGCTTCGGTACGGAACAACGGCGCAGTCGAGCTGAAGAGCAAATCGCCGTGGCCTTCGTCGAGAAGCTCGCCCGGCTTGAGCGCCATATAGACCTGGCAGCTCGAATTGTTGAGCCGCACCGCGCGGGCCTGATCGGCGAATGAACGGTCGAAGTGCTCTTCGCCCACCAGGTGGAAAATCGTCGACTTGAGGTTGGCGTTCGAAACGACCGCGCCGGTCTCGATCCGCCGGCCGGCAACCGAGACCGCTTCGACCCTATGCCCGCGAACATGGATTTTCTCGACGTCGCAGCGAATCCGCAGATCGACCCCGTTGCGGAACAATTCCTCACGCATCAGGCCGATCAACCGGTCGGTGCCCCCTTGAAACGTGAACACGCCCTTCGACATGAAGTTCGAGAAGACGATGCCGTAGCTGATGGCCGGATCTTCGAGCGTCGAGCCGTTGGCATAGGTGATGGGCTCCATCAAGAGTCGAATCACGTCTTCGCGACCGGGAAAGAACCGTTCGAACAACTCACCGACCGTAGTCGACTGGTCGTCGTAGAAGTTCATGCTGCGGGCCGTTTCGAAGAATTCCCTTACCGTCGCGGCCGGTACGGCGAAGCGCTCGGTCAAGAGCCGGGTAAAATCGTCACGGTTGAAGGTCGTCGTGAGTGAAAAGTTTGGGTTGTCGAAACGGATGTTCCTGAGCTGCACGATCGAGTCGGCGATTTCCGCGGTCCAGTAGCGTTTGCAACTCTTGATCATGCCGACCGGGAACCCGTGCAGCGAGATATCGAAGATGTGGCCGCCCGCGCGTTTGAACCAGGTGGCCATACCGCCAAGCTGGTAATGCTGCTCCAGGAGCAGCACGGAGCGGCCCGCTTTGGCCAGAGTGTTGGCGGCGGTCAGGCCCGCCAACCCGCTGCCGATCACGACGACGTCGTAAGAGTCGCGGGCGCCTTTGAGGAAATCTTTGGGCATGGTTCATCCTTCATCCTTCAACAGGTGAAGATTCGCGATCGAAATACCGCTGATGATGGCTCCGATGATACCAACGAAACCCTGGTCTGTCCCGCAAACGAACAAGTTCTTGAGATGGGTGGTGCCATCGTAGTGCTTGTCCGGGGCGCCGTAGACAGCACCGCCATCGTGTCCGGTGAAGCGACGGATCGTGCTGGGAGTGAACATATCGGTCGCAATCACGTTGGCGCGGAAGTCGGGCATGAATCGGACCGCCGAGGCCACCGTAGCATCGTACCAGCGGAGCTTTGCCAGGCGGTACTCCGGCTCGGCCAACGAGTTCCAAAGGCCGAAATTCGCCAACGACGTGATCCGTATCTTTCCTTCGTCAAGCGGCTCGCCATAGGCGAAATTGTTGGGCGAACAGATGACGCCACTCCGGGGGTCGACCAACGCATCGGGCTGTTCCCAGTGGAACTTCTCCGAGTCGTTGTAGAAGACTATCGTCCTGTCGAAATCGAATTCGCGGGGCTGGCAATCGAGCACCGAAATCGACTCGGTGAAAGACAACCTTCCGGGGCGGCACTCGTCGATCCGACTGACGTCGTCGCACATCCGCATCGTTTCCAGCCACCCGGCGCTCGACAACACATTGTTTGCTGTCAACTCCGAGCCATCGTCGAGCACGACTTTGGCCGCGGTGTCGCTTGCCACGGCGATGCGGTTGACGCCCGAGCGCAGCCGCAATTGGCCTCCCAGGGCCTTGAATTTGCCGACCAGCAGCTTGAGGATCGGCCGCACCCCGGCCGGTGGGCGGGCGAGTCCTTCGCAAAAAATGCTGCGGAACATCACGCAGAACTGGGAGTAGTCCATGTCCCTCTCGCGCGCGCTGCCGTAGAACATCAGTGGACAGAACAACATTTCGACCAGGAGTGGATCGGTGATCACGGCCGATACGGCCTCCCGGGCCGAGCGGTCGGAGTCGGCCAGGTCGAGTTCATCGTAGTCGGCGATCAGGCCGAGGAGGCGCTCGAAATTGTCCCTTTGCGAGGGGAACTTCTCATGGATTTGGGACCGAAGCAACTCGAAATCGTTGTTGAAATCGAGCGCAACTCCGGGAAACGCAATCCGCGAGCCGATTTGCGGGACCAGGGCGAATTCGTCCCAGCCGATCCTCAGTTGCCGCAACAGTCTCGCGAGCGGTCCTTTTTTCGTTCCCTTGGGGGTGAAGTTGGTGACGGCGTGCAGTCCGACGTCGTAATTCCGCCCGTCGAGCCGATAGAACGAATTCAACCCTCCGATCGTCGTGTGCCGCTCGAGAATGCAAACGCGGCGATCGTAATAAGCCAGGCGAATTCCAGCGGCAAGTCCCGACACGCCCGCGCCAATGATAATCGTGTCGTAATCCATGCGCGAACCGATGGCGATGTCGTTTTTCAAGGGGATAGGGGGATCATTCTGACATGCGACGACCCCTGTACGCCCTGATTGAACCCCATTGACCTCGCCGGGTCAAACCGGTTCGCGTGCCAGGTCATTGGTCACTCACTTGTCATTGTTTGGCCAACGGAACGCGCGAACGCCGCTCGCAAGAACCAATTGACCAATGACAGGTGACCAATGACTTCCCTTCAGGTATCTTTCATCAAGGGTTCGAGGTAGGCAACCGTACTGGCCATGCTGCGCAGTTCCAGGTAGTCGTCCTCGGGCACTTGCACGCGGTAGCGCTTGCGCAGCTCCATCACGATGTCGAGGAAATCCATGCTGTCGAGCTCGAGTTGCTCGCGGAACGGCACGTCGTCCTTCAGCTCGCTCAGATCCTCATCGGGCGCAATGTTCTCGAGGATCTCGAGGACCGCGCCGCGTATGTCGGTCGTCGTCATGCCATATTCTCCAAGCTAATTCTTCTCCAAGCTAAATCTTCTCTAAACTAGATTCTTCTCACGATCAGGACCGAGTTGATTCCCAACATCCCGAACGAGTTGTTCAATACCGTGCGGGCACGCTGCATCTCGCGGGGCTGGTTGGTGACCAGTCCGGGCAAGGCGCATTCCGGATCGAGCTCGTCGACGTTGATGGTTGCGTGGCAAACTCGATCGTCGAACGCGGCCAGATTGCCCGCCAGTTCCAAGGCGCCCGCCGCGCCCATCGCATGACCGATGAAACTCTTGGCGTTGTTGAAGAGCGTCCGCGGGGCGTGCTCGAAAACGCGTCGCAGAGCCTGGCACTCCTGGCTGTCGCCCGAGGCGGTTCCGGTGGCGTGCGTGCTGACGATGTCGATGTCGTCGGGCGAAAGCCCCGCTTTCCCCAGGGCCCTCTCGATACATTCGGCTTGTCGCTCGGGGTTGGGCAGCACAAAGTCGCTGGCGTCGCTGTTCATGTGGTAGCCGACGATTTCGCCGTAGATTCGAGCCCCCCGCGCTTTGGCATCGGCAAAGCGCTCGAGCACGTACATGCAGCCCCCCTCGGCAACGACAATGCCATTGCGCCGCGTATCGAACGGCCGCGAGGCTTTGGTTGGATCCGTGTGCGAGGCCAACGCCCCTTGGCTCTTGAAACTGGCGAAAATGCCGAAGGTATGGATGCTCTCCGAAACGCCGCCGGCCAATGCCAGATCGACCTCGCCCAGTCGCAGCATCTGGACCCCCTGGATCAGGCCGGCGTTTCCCGCCGCACAGGCGGCACCGATCGTGTAGTGCGGACCGGTGATTCCCAAGTTGAGCGAGATCTCGCCGGCCGGGTTGTTTGCGACGGTGCGCGGGTTGTGATGGTGCGACCAGAACTTCGTGTCGTAATCGAACCCTTTGAGTTCGTAGATTTCGTTTTCAGTTTCGACGTTTCCGTGTTCGGTGACACCGACGTAAACCCCCACCTGGGCCCTATCGAGGTGGTCCCAATCGACGCCGGAATCGGCGATCGCCTCATGGGTGCAATAAATCCCGACGCTCCCCGCCCTGGTACCCCGGCGAACTTCTTTTTTCTTCTGGTACTTAAGCTCGTCGAAGCGGCAGACACCTGCTAGCGTCGCCCCCACGTAGCGGATTTCATAGGGCGTGACGCCGCTACGGCCGGCGAGCAGGCTTTCGCGGAAATCCTTGGGCGAATTGCCGTTGGGCGCGGTCAGGCCGATACCGGTGATGACAATTCGGTGGGAGTCGGGCGGGCCGGCTACCATCATGACGTTCCTTGCGAAGACGCGGCTCATGCCGCGTTTTTTTTGACCATCAACGGTTCGGCGGTGGTTTTCTCGCCAATTGGGCTGAAGTATCGAAGGTAGCGGTTGGTGCGGTGCTTGGCAAGCGGCATCCGCGTGGTACGAGAACACGCCACGAACAAAATGCTTGACTCCCCTGCGGCGCCGGCTAAGAATGCAATGGATTTGACGCCGCCAGCACAACTGCCCGCTTCATACCTTACGGGGTCGCCGACGTATGTTAATTCTGCCACGCGTCGCGGTGGGGCCAATGGATGCCGGCGTGCGGGGTAAGCCGGCCGGTTGGTCTGAGCCCATGAGTTGGGCACTCATGGAGTTGCTTGCACGCCACGGCTGCCAGGTGCAGCACTTTCACTCGCACGCGACCTTTCTGCCATACCACGCGGCGCTCTCCATCACCGGCTTGGGTTCGCGGCACCTGGACACCTGGTTGATGTCGAAGGACGTCTGCCGCGAATTGTTCGTCCATGGTGCGACCGCGACCGACCTTGCTTTGGTCGAGGGCCGTTTCGAATCTCCCAATTTCGACAAGCTCTGCGATTGGCTCGATTTGCCCCGACTGATCGTGGTCGACGCCTCGCGATGCGCCGGATGTTCGCTGCCCGAGCGGCCTGATCAGATCGATGGCTTGCTTCTGGACCACGTTGGATCGGCTGCCGACGTGTTTCGGTTGCAAACTACCTTGGAATCGCTTTGGAACGTGCCAGTCTTTGGCGCTCTCACGGAGCTTCCCATGGCGCGGGCGGCGTTGGCGTCCTTGCCGACGGGATCGGTGCCGCCGCGGGAATTGTTGCGGCCCTTGGGCGATGAGATGGCCCGCTATTTCCGGCCCGATCGATTGATGTCGCTCGCTGGGAGGAGAGGATTTCGACGTGTGCGGCCGGCGCTCTTCCGCACACCGCCAACCGGTTCCGAGCAGCCGGAGCCGCTCACCGTGGCGGTGGCCTTCGACAAGGTGTTCAACTGCTATTTTCCCGACACGCTCGACCTGCTGGAGATGCTTGGCGCCAAGGTGGTCGATTTTTCACCGCTGCGCGACGAGGTGTTGCCCGAATGCGACGTCGTGTATCTCGGCTGCGGTCATCCCGAACGCGCGGCCGACGCTCTGACCGGCAACCATTGCATGCTGCTGGCGATACGGAATCATGTTCGTAGCGGTGGTCGCGTCTACGCCGAGGGGGGCGGGTTGGCCTATCTCTGCGAACACATCGTCACGCCTGAGAACCGGAAGGTGGCGATGGTGGGCGTGTTGCCCGCGGTGGCCCGCTTCAGCCCGCAATCGCAACCGCCGATGCCGGTCGAAGTCACGTTGTCAAAGGGAACCTGGCTAGGGCATGCAGGGACACGACTGCGGGGTTACCGAAATCTCAATTGGCAGATCGAACCTGTTGGCGCCTTGAAGAGTTGCCTGACTGAAGTGGAATATGAATACGATCTGGTAGGCCGCTATCAGGTGTTGGCCAGCCGCATTCACCTGAATTTCGCGGCCCAACGCGAGATGCTCTGGAGTTTCTTCGAGCCCCGCCTGGCTGAGCTCACATTGAGCGTCTAGCTCATACGTCGATCGGAGGTTGGCCGACGTACAGCGACAGCACCTGGCTCTGCACCTTGATCGCCCTGACCAAGACCCAAACCTGGTCGGGTGTGAACTTCTTGGGATCTGACTGGGCCAATTGCTCCAGTTCCTGCGTCATCGCCGCGTGCTGGTCGGTGGCGGCTTGCAGCCGGAGGCCGGTTTGCTTCCAGGCGTCGGCAAGTTGCAATTCATCGCTCAGCGCTTCCATGTCTTCCACATGGTTCGTCAGCAACAAACAAAGCCTCGCAACTTCGCGCGGCAAAGCGCCGGGCTGAATCGTTTCTATTCGAGATGCCAGTTCTTTGCAGGTCATCAAATCCCCCCCGTTCTCCGAACTTTAGATTAATATTGGCGGGTGTCCAGAGAATTGGTTTACAGAAAGCTTGGCTGGCTGGTACACACCGAACGATCGGCGCAACCGGTCCGGTTTTGAATGGGCAGGTTTCCGAAGGGTCATACCCGCGGAGCAGGCACCGATTTATAGGCCCGTCGTGTTGGGGCGCGGCCTAGCGGCTTACCCGAGGAGGATCCCCACAATCAACCCGGCCGCCACCGTGGTTTCGATCAATCCGGCGATTTGCAGGACACTGGGGTCGACTTCGGCCAGAAACTCCTTGAACTGCCGTGGAAAGACGCTAAGCGTGAATCCCTCGACGAGGAATAGAGTCAGCCCCATGATGGTCATCCATTGAATCGGATTCATCGTGTTCGAGTCCGCGGTGGTGGAAGCGGCGGTGCCAATCGTTATAATCCCGAAGGGCGGGCGGAGGCACAAGGCGCGAAGCATGCTATGGCACAATTAGGCGTGAACATCGATCATGTGGCGACGGTCCGGCAGGCGCGTCGGACCTACGAGCCCGATCCGATTTGGGCGGCGGCGCTGGCCGAATTGGGAGGCGCCGACGGCATCACGGTACACTTGCGCGAAGATCGGCGGCACATTCAGGACCGCGACCTGCGGCTGTTGCGCGAGACGGTCACGGTGAAGCTGAACCTGGAATTGGCTTGCGCCGATGAAGTGATCGAGATTGCGTGCCGCACCAGGCCCGACCAGGCGACGCTCGTGCCTGAAAGCCGCCAGGAGGTGACTACCGAGGGGGGCTTGGACGTGATCGCTCAGCAGACTCGGCTGGGCGCCGCCATCCGCCGCCTGCGCGACGCCGGGATCGTCGTCAGCCTTTTTCTTGACGCCGACGAGCGGCAAATCGAAGCCGGTCGTGGCCTGGGCGCCGACGCGGTCGAACTGCACACCGGCCAGTACGCCCTGGCTGCGCCTGGCGCGGCGCGGGCTTCGGAGTTGGAGAAACTCGCCCATGGCGCCGGTTTGATCGTCGAGCGTGGAATGACGCTCCACGCCGGTCACGGTTTGACCTATCACAATGTGCGGCCGATCGCCGGTTTGCCGAAAGTTTGCGAGCTGAACATCGGGCACAGCATCGTTTCACGCGCGCTGATGGTCGGGTTCCAGCAGGCGGTGCGCGAGATGAAAGAGCTGATCGCGTGAGGGGGCGTTCGGGTCGATACGGCTACTTCTAGCATTCGTCCGCCTCGATGGCAATTACGACGGTGAGTCAAACGGCCACTTTGGCGACAGGTTACGGCACTCGGCGTGTTCCTGCTACTTTGCTTCTTCCGCCTCGGCGAGATCGATGAAACCGTCGCCGTCGGCGTCCAAAGTTTTGAACTTGGTCGGGCTTCCTGGAAACTCGCGCGGGCTGACGAACTGGTCGTGGTTCGTGTCCATGTGAATGAACCACGATGGTCCCGAGTCGGCTGCCATTACGGCCGTCGTCCCTCGCGTCGCCCGATCCTCGCGATTGCCACGGTCGAAAACGATGCCGATCGAAGCAGGCAACTCGTCGTACGCCAGACTTCCGTCGCCATCTTGGTCAAGGCGGCCTAGCTTCTTGGTTACCCCCGTCAGCTCGCGCGCGGTCAAACGACGGTCCTGGTCGACGTCCAAGAGCGAAAACAGGATGTCCTGGTCGTCATTGGCGGTGGCACGCACTGCGCTAAGCTGCGGCGCCTGCCGCCTCAGGGCATAGCCCGCGATCTCCGAGGCGTAGACCTTACCGTCGCCGTCAGCGTCCCAGTCGTTGAAGTTGCCGCCGGCCGACTGCTCTTTGCCTTCGACTTCCGACTTTTCAAGGTAACCATTCTTGTCGACATCGAGCGCGGCGAGCTGCGCCTCGGGGGACGGTCGCTCCTCGCCGCCGGTTTGCTGATCGCGCCATTGGAACCGCAACAAGACCCCAGGTAGTTCAAGCATGAACCCATCGGCGGTGCGCACCACAGCGTCATTGGCGGCGCTCGCACCGGCGGCTTCCATTAGCTCGGCGACGATCGATCGCAGGGCGATCCCGGGTGGCCGATCGCCCGTCCGGCCGAAGTTCGCCTCTAATTCGATGTGCGGCGCGAGCGAGTCGAGCCTCGCCAACTCCTCTCTCGATAGCCAGCCGTTGGTGTCGGCATCGAGCAGGCGCGGCAGTGCCGGAGTCAAGGAGAAACTTTCCTCGCGGATCCGGCCGTCGTCGAGGTATAGCTCCGCGAAGGCATAGCTGACCGTGTCCCAATTGGCGTTCGGGCCAAGCCGTGCAGCCGCCGGTGGGCTCAGGTTCGCTTTGCCCGACGGATTCATTGCCATCGCGCTGGCGGTCGGCGCGTCGTACAGCTCGTCGAACTCGATAATGTCGTCGTCGTTGGCGTCGCGGCTGCGCAAGCGATCGGTGGCACCCGCCAATTCGGCTCGCGAGAGCACTTCGTCGGCATCGGCGTCGAGCACGCGGCGCAGCGGCGACTCGCGTAGGTTCACGCCGCGGTACTCCGTCGAACCGTCGAGCGCGAAGGCCGCGCCCGCGCGGTTGACCTGGGCGATGAAGCGGCGGACTTCGTCGCGGTCGACCAGGCCATTGGCGTTCGTATCGTGCGATTTGAGAAATTCGCGGCGATTCTTCATCTCGATCCCCAGGTCGGTCCGGCCGCCGAAAATCCGGCTCGGATCGGCAAACACCTCGCTCCAGGTGGGCTTCCGGTCGTGATCGCTGTCGGCCATCCGCAGAAATTCATCGACCAGCTCTTCTCGCACCACGCCGAATGGCTTGCCGTCGATCGTCATTCGGACGTCCACCACCAGTGGACCGTGGGGGGTAAAGACGACGAAACGTTCCTTGCCTTCGCCTGCCTGCGGCGCCGGTTCCGCGGTGCTTGAGTGCGAACCGACCGAAGTCGCCGCTTCCACCTCGTCTTTCGGCGCCTTCGCGCCATTCGCCGCGACGGCGGCTGCAGACTTCGGCTCGGCTGGATCAGCGGTCGCGTTCGACGGCTCGGCTGGCTTGGCCACCGTCGCGTCGGTGGAACCAGCGTCCGATGATGGTGCCGCAAGGGGCTTCGCAGAAGTGTTCTGGGATCGGTTGCAGCCGAAGGTCAACGCGAGCACAAGCAGGGCGCCGATTCCGGCGGACGGTCCCCGCCATTTGCCCTCGAAGACTCTCATCGAGACGAACCTTACGTCACTTTCGTGCGACACGCCCGTTGCTCCTGCTACCGCAATCGATTCTTAGGCTGCGTTAAGTCAGTGATTCAAGATGAACTCCGGGCTGTTGAGCAACGCCCACAAAACGTCGCCCAGCGCGGCGCGGTGATCTTCGGCCGCCTCGACATACTCGACAAATCGAGCGCGCTGAGAATCGCCGGGCAGTCGCGAGACGGTGGCTAGAAAAAGCGTCTCCACACGTTCCGCGTCGCTGAAGAATGGGGCGTCGAGTGCCAACAGAATGCCGCTCTGGGCAGGGTCGGTGGCCATAGCTGTCAGTTGGCCGTTCATCATTGCCAGCACCTGGGGAATACCGGCCTGGAACTCGGTCGCGTCGCGTGATGCCAGGTTGAACCGAGCGATGAATTGTGCACGTTGGGCGTCACCCGGCAGCACAGGGACACCCGCGGCCATGGGGACTGGCGGATCGGTCATCCGCACGGCTCTCACAAGTGAGTCGTAGAGTTGCTCCGGCGTGAGCGTCTTGATTTGCATCCGGCCGAAAAGCTCGGGCGGCGAAAGTGGACCGTCGCCGTTGGTCAGGCTCGATCGCTGGTACGCCCGCGTATTTGTAAGGGCCCGGAACAATGCCCGCAGGTCGTAATCGTGCGCGACGAAGTAGGCGGTCAGCTCTTCGAGCAATTCGGGATGGCTGGATGGGTTGTGGTCGCCGAAGTCGTCGACTGGATGGACCAGCCCGCGGCCGAACAGGTTCGACCATGCCCGGTTGACCGCCACGCGGGCGAAGTAGCGGTTCTCCCGCGATACGACCCAAATCGCCAGTTGTCGTCGGCGATTCACGTCGGCGTCTTCATCCGGAGGCTCCGCCCCCAAATACTTGGGGGCAACGATCTGGTCGGTGCCGGGCAAGCGCACTTCGCCCACCGACGCGTCAACCAGCTCGACATTGGGCGGCTGGCTCCCATCGAGCGTTTGCAGACGCGCGAAGAACGCCGCGAACGACCAGAAGTCTTCTTGTTTCCAGTGGTCGAACGGATGGTTATGGCATTGGGCGCATTGAATCTGCACGCCCAGGAAAATTCGCGATGTATTGGCGGCCAACTCTTCCGGCTTGAGCCCCGCGGCGGTGTAGAACAACGCCGCCCCACCGCGATCGGAGTTGCCGGTCGTCGTCAGCAGGTCGGCAACGATGTTATCGTAGCGGACGTCATCGGCGAATCGGTGCCGCAGCCAGCGGGTGAAACCCTGCACCTGTTCGAACCGTTCCGCTTGGGCGTCGGCCGGCAGAAGCATGTTCGACCATACCTGGGCCAGGTGCGTGGGGTAGCGCGGGTTCGACAACAACTGCTCGATCCACCGGGCGCGCCTATCGTGATCACGCTCGGCAGTCAAAGCCAGCACCTCCGAGGCGGAGGGGATCACACCATTCAAATCGAGGCTTGCGCGCCTGAGGAATTCGGCGTCGTCGGCCGAGGGGGCCGGTTCGACGCCCGACGCGCCGAGCCGTGCTTCCAACAACTCATCGACACGCCGAGCCATTTTCCCGGCGGACGACACCGAAGCGGACTCCGCGGCGAACGCCGCATGGCAAAACGACAGGGCCAAACAGCCCACCGACAACGGCAATGAAATGCCGCGTAGCATGCCTATTGCCTCCGATCCGAGCGCGGGGTCGACGTGACGTGGTTCTGGCTTTGATTGTAGCCGCCGGAAGCGGCCAAAAGCAACCAGCCTTTAACGCCTGAACGTGACAAGCTGCTCACGGCCGATGTCGTCGTCGAATTCGGCCAGGTCGGATACCGAAGAGATCCGGATGTCGTGAAACCCAGCCGAGCGAAGCTCGCTCTCAAGCTCGGCGGCCGTAAAGTAGACCATCCGCACGTCGACACGCCGTTTCACCCAGCCACCGTCGCGCGGCCGGCCGGTCAGTAGTTCGTAGAGGACGACATCGGTCAGGTGCTGCCGCCAATTGCGGGTCGTGCAGTCTGGCTGAACCGTCGCTCGTTCGCCTGGTTTCAGAAGGATCGTGTGACACACTCCCATCCCGCCAGGTTTGAGCACCCTTGCAAACTCTTCGAAATACCTCCGCGTCTGCTCTTTCAACAAGTGTTGGAAGACGGCAAATGAGTAGACGAGGTCAATCGAGCGGTCGTCGATGTCTCTCAGGCCCGACATTCGGTTCGAGACGAACGACACTTTGGGCGAACCGTACATTTGGCGGGCGCAGCCTACCACTCCCCGCGAGATGTCGGTACCGATGACTTTCGCAACGTGCGCGCCGACCGCATTGGCCAGGAAACCCGGTCCGCAGCCGAAGTCGAGAACGGTCATCTGCGGTTGCAGGTACCGCCGCAGGAGCTTGTCGCAGATTTCTTTGCGCGAGGCCGCGTTGCGCTGGTGTTCGAGTTTCAGTATCTCGTGCCGCGGGTAGTGGGTGGGATAGTGGTTCGTCCATTGATAAACGTAAAAGTGCGGGCTAAGCGACAATAGACGCCGAGCCAGCGGCATGCGCCAAGCAGGCGGCGTGAGGTGAAACATCCAAGGAATCCATGGCCGGTCGAGAAAGGCGTGGTCTTTGGAACTGGCCAGTAACAACCGCGACAGCCGCCAGCCAAACGTCGAGCCGTCATAGGCGACCCGATCGGTGGCTGGGGTCAGCCATTTGCGCAAGTCGTGCGGAGCGTGCCAGCAGGCGTGTGCAACATGTGTCGCAGACCGGTCGAGCCAATGGGGCACAAGCCGGCGGAGCCGCGTCCTGTACGTCCGCCGGACAGCCCCTACGGCAGCGGGCAGCAATTGCCTTGGCCCAAACGTCTGCGCCCAACGTCGCCCTTTTGGAGGCGAAGGGGCTGCAGCTTGCATCGGTTGGATCGGGCTCACATCGCTCCTGCCAATGAAGGTTTGGTCCATGGGATCGCCCCGAATTGCGCCAACAAAGGGGCGGGATCATAGGAGCCGTGCGGCGTTCGTGTCAAGGTCCGTCCGGGCGCAAACAGGGTCTTTCCCTTTTCCAACATGGCGTTGACGCGTAGGATTGCATAGTGTTGGTAAGGATTCTTTTTTCAAGGAGGTTTTGCTGTGCAATGCGCTCCCGCGGGGAGTTTGCTGCTGGTTTTGCAG